>Ga0182005_1000023_pt1 | contig 246328 bp, 214 predicted proteins | sample Sormic07211103_1_FD_123021 | JGI IMG/M metagenome (GOLD analysis project Ga0182005, IMG submission 123021) | Rhizosphere microbial communities from Sorghum bicolor, Mead, Nebraska, USA - 072115-103_1 MetaG | ecosystem: Host-associated > Plants > Roots > Rhizosphere | place: USA: Nebraska...
GGAAGACGCCGGCAAAGAAGTGAGTGGCCTGAATGAACTACCTGCCCCTCCTTCCGAACTGAACATTGTAACCTGATAATACCTTTACCATACATGAGAAGACTACCCGTTTATCTGCTGCTGGATACTTCCGGATCTATGAACGGTGAACCCATACAGGCATTGAACAATGCCTTAAGTGGTATGATCGCTAACCTGCGATCAGATCCATTAGCTATGGAAACCCTTTGGATCAGCATCATCACCTTCGATAAAGAAGTAAAGGAAGTATTACCATTGACCGACCTTCCCTCCTACAATCTGCGGGAAATAACCTGTCCGGAAAGTGGCCCTACACATACAGGACAAGCCCTGGAGTTTGTCTACGAAAAGGTAAAACAGGAACTCCGGAAAGGTACCGATACCCAGAAAGGCGACTGGCGCCCTTTGCTGTTTATATTCACCGATGGCAACCCCAACGACCTGTATCTGTATCAGGAAATGATACCGCAGGTGAAATCGCTGAACTTCGCTTCTATAGTAGGTTGCGCAGCAGGCAGACTCTCCAGCGACGAATTCCTGAAAGAACTCTGTGATGTAGTGGTACACCTCGATGTAGCTGACAGCACTACGTTGAAAAGCTTCTTTAAATGGGTATCAGAAACCATCGAGCATGGTAACAAGAGCATGGGGACCACAGACACAATTGATCTGCCTCCTCCGCCAGATGAGATTCATTTTGTCATTTAAACCGATCGTATGCGAAGACTACCTATATACTTCCTGATTGACGTTTCTGAGTCAATGGTAGGAGAACCTATTTCACAAGTAGAAGAAGGCATTTCAACTATTATACAGGCTTTGAAAACTGATCCTACTGCTATTGAAACTGTATGGATCTCTATCATAGTATTTGCAGGCAAAGCAAAGACCATCCTTCCCTTGCAGGATATCATCAGTTTCTACCCACCCAAATATCCAATTGGTAGCGGCACCTCACTCACCAACGGCTTACGCCACCTCATGAATGAGCTGGATAACAATGTGAAAAAAACTACCCCTACTTCGAAAGGTGACTGGAAACCGATCGTCTTCCTCTTTACTGATGGGATCCCCACCGATAACACTGATAGTGTGATGAGCGAGTGGAAACAAAGATGGCAACGATCTGTCAACCTTGTCGCTGTATCTTTTGGCAGTGAAGCGAATGCTGGGATCCTGGGCCAACTGACCGAGCATGTATTGTTCTTCAAAAATGCAAACATCGATTCCTACAAATACTTCTTTAAGTGGATCACCGCATCTATCACTACCAGTAGTGTAAATATTGAAAACAATGGTACCGGGCTGGAGCTGGAAAAGATCGATAATGACTGGTTGTCGAAGGTAGATATCTCCAAGAGTGACCCGGTTGTGCAGCTGGTAGATGATAACTATGTGGTATTGCTGGCAAAATGCCAGACATCCAAACGCCACTTTCTTATCAAATACAGGAAAACGATCGGCAACAATAACTGGGGTGGATTAAACCTCGATACCCGCTCGTATTTGCAGGTAGGTGCGTTCCCCCTGAAAGATGACTATTTTGAACTGTCGGATGGTGCAGGCAACCATAAGATTAATACAGCAGAGTTAGTAGGTGCGCCTACCTGCCCTTGTTGCAGTAATCAGTTTGCTTTGGCACAATGTAGTTGTGGCAATATCCATTGCATTGGCTATGAAGAGATGAATACCTGCCCATGGTGTGGTAAAACATCCAGGTATGTCGTGGTGGAAGACGGTGGTGGATTTGATGTAAACCGTACACAGGGGTAGCTTATGGAACATACAATAAAGAACAGGATCAACGATATTATTACCGCCCATGTCAGTATTCCAAACGGTAGCGTGAATAAACCGTATAAAGCCGTGGTGGACTTTGAGAAATGGAATATGGGAGATGTAGTCTACACCGAATGGAAAGGACTGGAAGAGATTGGTTTAATCTATCACGAGGAAAGTAAAACCATTGAAGGTATACCAACTATAAGCGGAGATCTGAAAGTGCAGTTACTCTTTAGCCTGGCAGGTACTCCTTTACATGTGAAGGTGTTTAACCTGATCATCAATCCTGACCCCAGAAGTTTGTGGAAAGATATTCCGAGCGATGTGAATGATGCTTACTGGAAATCAGATGATGTAACAAATGCAGGGCAGGTAGGGGATAAACAAATAGTGGTTGCATCTAAACGCGGACGATCACATAAAAACACCGGCGCTTTCAGAGATGATGATTTTGCCTTTCACTCCTTTGTTGAAAAAGGCTGGTCTGTGGTAGCTGTAGCAGATGGTGCCGGCAGCAGCCCGTATTCAAGAAAGGGAGCTGCAATTGCCTGCAATGCCACAATAGAATATTTTGAACAATACTTTTCAGCGAATACAGAAAAAGAAATTGAAGATGCACCACCCGATGCCATCAGGGCGATCGCTCAAAAGCACCTGTACCGTGCAGTGAAATATGTGTTTGATAAAATAAAAGAAGAAGCTGCAGGACATGCGGCAGCCCATCCATCATCGTTTAATAACAAGCATAAATCATCGCTCGAATACTATCACACCACCTTGATTTTTGCTGTATTCAAGCGACTGGATGTAGGATATGTTATTATGACTTTTGGTGTTGGAGATTGTCCTATCATTTTACTGAATAATGACGACGTGCAACTATTGAACCGGCTGGATGTGGGCGAGTTTGGCGGAGGTACAAGATTCATCACACAACCGGAGATATTCACCTCGAAAGAGATTCCTGTTGAATCGAGATTCAATGTCACCATTACACAGGACTTCTCTTACCTTTTCTTAATGACAGATGGCATTTACGACCCTAAATTTGAAGTGGAGTCCAACCTGGAGAATCAGGCCCATTGGAAACAATTCATGGAAGATTTAGGCGGTAATAATGAAGCAAAAGTAGTGGTGGATTTTAAGCAACCAGCAACAGCGGTGGCGAATAATCTGGCACAATGGATGGACTTCTGGAGTCCCGGCAACCATGATGACCGGACACTGGCAATAATATATTAGGCTATGGCTGTAAAAGTTGTGCATTCGATAATAAATCCTGGAAAGACTTATCAGTACGTCGACAATGGCGAACCGATGAGGGGCGGCATGAAAGATGTATTTTTCAGTCCGGACAAATCGTACGTGGTAGCGATCTACAGAGCAGACCCTGATTATAATTCCAAAGAACGGCTCAGAAAGATCGTTACACAATACTTCGATAGTTTTTTTAACAAGGAAGGTGGCAGCTATTATAAAGAGCTGTATAGCTGGCCAATTGACGTAGTGGAGGTGGATAAAAAGACGGGGATCATTGTCCCTGCTTACAACAATAACTTCTTCTTCAAAAAAGGCTATGCAAACAACGACCTGCTCAAAGGCCGGGAAAAAGAAGGCAAATGGTTTGCCAGTGCCAGATTCAGGTCACCAAAATCAAGAACAAAACTGGATGATGCAGAACTGGGTGACTGGTTAAGTTACTTCCAGGTAGGTGTCAATATTGCCAGAGGTGTAAAGCGCCTGCATGCCGCAGGCCTGGCTCATTCTGACCTGTCTTATAAAAATGTGCTGATAGATCCCGTAAGTAAAACGGCCGCTATCATCGACATCGATGGCCTGGTCGTACCGAATTTATACCCCCCTGATGTGTTAGGAACAGCAGACTTTATTGCACCTGAAGTACTGGCCACAAAACACCTGGATAAAAATGATCCTGCACGCAAACTACCCAATCGCTTAACCGATCTGCATGCATTAGCCGTATTGATCTATATGTACCTCTTTTACCGGCATCCTTTAAGAGGCGGTAATTATTTTGGTCCGATTGAATCAGAGCAGGAAGAAGAGCAGTTAATGGGCGAAAAAGCCTTATTCATAGAGCATCCTACAGATAGCAGCAACCGGAACTTCACACGGGAATATGGTGATAACATGGCCATTTACTACCCATGGACGGATCTGAATAAAACACCGTATACCATCGCAGGGCCTTATCTGAAGGAACTCTTTGATCAGGCATTTATAAAAGGCCTTCACGACCCTGTACAGCGCCCTACGGCCGATGCATGGGAACAGGCATTGATCAAAACCAATGACCTGAAATTAAAATGTGCAAATAACACCTGCAGCCAGAAGTGGTTTATCTATAATAATACCAAACAGACCTCCTGTCCTTTCTGTGGCACACAATACAATGCCAGTATTCCTGTATTGGATTTGTACTACCAGTTTAAACCCAATGTATGGAAGCCCGACAATTTAAGGTTAGTCATTTACCATAATACCACCCTACATTACTGGCATGTGAACAGGAATATCCTGAGGAATGAGCGGTTGGCAGATGGCCTGAAAGATAGGGTTGGGTACTTCTCTTATCATAATGGACAATGGCTGTTTGTGAATGAGAAACTGACCAGCGCAAAGGACATCACCCGGGGAGTGGACATAGAAATTGGTGCAGCGGTGGTATTGGAGAATGGGAATAAATTATTGTTATCTAAGGAAGAAGGTGGTCGTATTGTAACGATTACCTTTGCGAATATCTGATATCATGAAGTATATTTTTCCTGTACTTTCGATTACTTTTTTATTAGCTTTCTGTAGTTGTATAGGCTGCTTATTTTATTGTAAAGCAAATGCCAAAGCATTAAAAGTAAAAACGTGGAATGAAAGAATAGAAAAGCATCAGCAAAGCAATCCATCCGATGAAACGATCGTCTACCTCTCCAGTGACAAAGACATCTACATTGCCGGAGAATCCATCCTTTACAATGCCTTCGTACTGAATGCAAAAACACCCGAACTGACAGGAAAAGATCGCGTCCTCTACCTGCAGGTGGTCAATGCAGCCACTGATTCTACCGTGTGGAAAGAAATGTACCCTATTTCAGATGGTATCTCATATGGCCGTGTCAACTTAGCCTCCACCCTGCCCACAGGTAAATATCTTTTAAGGGCGTTCACAGCCCATTCCTTTTTCCGGCATCAGCCTTCCCTCTATGCAGTGAAACCTATTCAAATAGTAAAGGAAGCCAGTGCCATCAGGCACGGCTGGCGTCCTGCAGATGAACCTCCTTTTCCCGGCAAAGAAAGGCTGACCGTACGCGTAACCACCGTAAAAGACACCTATACCACAAAAGATAAAGTGACACTCAAGATCACTACCACCGACGAAAATGGCACCCCCAGAGGCGCGCTCGTCAGCCTGAAGGTATATGACCGCCTGTTTCACAACCCTGCTTTCGATCATGACATCGTCAAATACTTTTACGATAAGAGAGAAAGCATGACTGATAAACAGCCATTCCTCTCAGATAGTATTTACGGCCAGATGGGCAGTAAAAAACCGGAAAAGCAATCCCTCATGCTCTTCAATTACGAAAAAAGTAAAACAGATTTCATCAGCACAGACGATAAAGGGAGATTTGCATTAGGCACCAATGCCTTTAGTATCGGTCACCGTTTTTTCATCAAATATTTCTCTGAAAAAGAACTGACCATTCGCATTGCAGATCCATTTGATACCATCCTCGCAATGCACTTCAAAGACAAGTACGATGAAAAAGTAATTCCACCATCGAATAGTAACCCTTTCACCAACAGATTGCAATACAATCATCTCCTCAAAGAAATTGTGGTCCAATCAAAAGGCCGGCAATTTGGCGATCCTTATGTTGGTTATTTAGACAGCGTTGCGAAATTCGAAGGCAACACTGATTATGTGGGTGAATGCGGCTGGCTCAACTGCCCGGCCTGTGGTCATGGCACCAAACCTGTTGAAGGCACCTCCTACTCCGAACTTAAACCAGAAAAGAAACTGGTAGCTACCAGCCATCCTTTCCCATTTGGGCCGGATGATTATGTAAAAAAACCATATCAATATCCCAGATACACGGAAGCAGAGCTGCTGAAGAAATTCAAAATGGTGGTGACCAGGGGATTTTACCCGCAGGCTACCTTTTATAGTCCTGACTATGAAAGAGACGATAAGCAGCTGCCGGATAACCGGAATGTACTATACTGGCATCCCAGTCTGATGACGAATAGCAAAGGCGAAGCTACCATTACCTTTTATACCTCCGACATACAAAGCACCTTTATAGGAATTGCCGAAGCCATAGGTCTGAACGGCTATGCAGGATCAGGTACAACGGAATTTTCTGTGCGATAATTAACGGGGGTTCATGCAGGGTTGTTGACTTCAGCAAAAATCTGTACGGGAAATTCTTCCCTGGGATAAAGGCGAATAGGAGCTGAAAGCTCATTTTCCTTGTTTAACGCCTCAAAAGCCCAGAGAAAGTCAAAATATTTAGCCTTGTAACAGGTGTTCAGTCGCAGTCAATCTGCACCTCTTTGTGCCCGGGCGCAGATTGTGCCATGATGGCGGGCGGTATAACTAGTGTGAAATCTCCATCATTCCCGGGGTCCTGGTCAAATTTCCAGTAATAAAAGGCATGAGAACCCGGCTTGGGTTGATGACTACAACCCAAAAAAGAGCAACAACAAAAGAAGGTAACGCATGAAAAGGAATTGCGCTATAAAGGTAGAATTCCCTTAATATCAGTAGTGAGTACAATGTAAATCCACACGAAATAGTGACTATTTCATTCTGTTCAAACCATTCATCACCCCAGCTATTTCCTTCATCACCCTTCTGGTTTTGTCCGCATTCCCCTCTGCTTCTGCAAACGAGTTCTTTAAAACAAGCAGACTGTCCATTATACTTACTGAACAGTTCCCGTACTTCTCTAAAATTGTAAAAACTTCCTCCAGTTGCGGAGCCGCATAACTATGAATCCTGAATGTATAAGGCGGGTCGAGAAAGTACAATTTGATCTCCGCCATCCGCACAGTATCCGTATTATTCATTTTCATAGTGCAAAGGTACGACAAATAAAAAAACTGGCAGGGTGATTCCTGCCAGTTTAGTACAACCCATATTGTACATACAATATGTCTATTTGTTGAAAAATCTCTTTTTTAGTCAGTTTTTCATGATATCACTGCGTGTGGAAGATAAAAAAGCTGGTTTGAAGATAAAGTTGGGGCGTTTCTAAATATAAATTATCGTATAGTCTCAATCTTAATATATCTGCTGCCATATACCCGGGTAGTCTACTACGTATCCATCCTTATCTACAATTAACTCAGAAATGTAGCCGGAGTCTTCATTTTCATACTTGTAAATCTGGCTACCCTTATTCAGATAGCGCTGTTTTACGGTTTTAACCACACCATTCCTTACATCCACATACACCACCCTGATGTCCTGCCCCTCGCCTTTCGTGAGCTGCAGCCTGTTGATGGGTAATGAATTAGTGAAAGGAGTAAAAGAGATATCTACATCTACACAACCATCAAAGGCTTCCAGATGTTCTCCTTTTTCATTCAACCATTGCTGCAATTCGTTCTTATGCAACGCAATAGTATAATTCTGCTCAGACATTACTTCAATGAATACAGTCTGCGCCTCCCAACGTGGATTGAGTGTCAGCGTATAATTAACCTGCCAGGGCTTCTCGTAGCCTTCACCAGTAATATATCCTTTGACGGTAGTCATTTCTTCCCTTACAATACTGACAAATTCAGTCAGATTCATCATACTGTTTTTCCAAACTTTTATCTTTTGCATATCTTAATTTATGAATTTTAATCGTTCTCTTCAAATAGAAATGCAAAAAATTAACTTCAATATAATTGTAGCAGAATAGATTATATTTGATAACAATATATTTCCTATACATATCTACCACTGTATGTTTGAATTTTCCATTTTTGCACTCCTGATTGTTATCCTCGTGTTCATCATCAGAATGAAAAGTGATTTTGCAGAGCAGATGAGTCTTCTGCAGAGAAAACTGGATGAGCTGAAATCAAATCAGAGAGAAAGGGACAATACGACGGTTATCCAAACCACCCCTCCACCGGTTTATACGCCTCCCGCTTATACACCGCCACCCAAACCAACACCTCCACCTACTCCACCACCACCGCCGCCGGTTAACAAGCCGGAGCCGGTACCTGTGAGAGAAGTAGTGACCACAACGCCATCGATTATCCAAAAAAATCCACCACCAGCACCGGCTCCTACCTTTTGGGAAAAGTATCCTGACCTGGAGAAATTCATTGGTGAGAACCTCTTCAACAAAATTGGGATTGGTGTATTAGTGATCGGTATCGGGTTCTTCCTGAAGTATGCGATTGATAAAAACTGGATCAACGAAACGGGCCGTACCTTCATTGGTATCTTGTGTGGCGGCATCCTGCTTGGCATTGCACATCGTATGCGCAAAACCTTTGCTGCATTCAGTTCTGTACTGGTAGGCGGTGGTGTGGCCATCCTGTATTTTAGTATCACCATTGCATTTCAGCAATATCATCTCATCGGCCAGGCACTGGCTTTCGTTATGATGATATTGATCACTGCATTCACTGTCATTTTATCGATCAGTTATAACCGTGTAGAACTAGCCGTGCTGGCGATATTAGGTGGCTTCACCGCACCGTTTCTTGTGAGCACCGGCAGTGGCAATGCAACTGTGTTATTCACGTATATTCTCATTCTGAATATGGGTATGCTGGTGCTGGCTTATTATAAAAAGTGGCATCTTGTCAATGTGATCGCTTATCTGGCTACAGTGCTTTTATTTGGCACATGGCTCTCTTACAGCATCACGACCGAAACAACGGCGAAACCAGTTCCATACATAACTGCACTGGTATTTGCCACGTTGTTTTACATCATCTTTTTCCTCATGAATGTGGTAAACAATATTCGTTTACACAGACCATTCCGGGGAGCTGAGATCGTCCTGCTCCTAAGCAATACATTCCTCTATTATGCCGCAGGTATGGTCATTCTGGCGCATATCCACGGAGGCATGTTCCAGGGACTATTCACTGCAATAGTGGCCGTATTTAATTTCATCTTTGCCTATGTACTGCATAAAAATAAATACGCAGACCGCCTGTTGATTTTCCTGCTGATAGGTTTAGTACTTTCTTTCCTCAGCCTGGCAGCCCCCATACAGTTGAAAGGACATTACATCACCCTATTCTGGGCGGCAGAGAGTGTGTTACTCCTATTCCTGTATCAGCGCTCTGCCATCAAACTGATGAAGCATGCGTCTGTCATTGTATTGTTCCTTACAGCCATCAGCCTGATCATGGACTGGTTCAAGGTGTACAATTACAATATGACAGGTATGCCGCCTGTGCTCAACAGCGGTTTTGTAACGAATGCAGCCTGCATTGCAGCGTTGTACCTATACAGGAAATTACTGGCGAAGGAGCAGGAAGAGCACTTCCTCCCCGTCATTCCATTGCCACACCTGCAATTGTTGCTGAATATCGCCTTTATCACCCAGATCTATGCAACGGTACAATTGGAAGTCTACTTCCAGTTCTACCACCATGTAGCACCTATCGCTACGCTGATGGCGCACTTTGTAAACTATGTAACGCTGTGTATATTACTGTACGTGACCAGCAAAAGTCATGCGATGTTCCGGTATATTATTTTGGTACTTACGCTCATGACCTTCCTGGTATACATTGGTGATAATTATACGGCTATCGGTTTCCGCAATGCATGGCTTGCAGGCGAAGGTCATGGCAACTACTTCGGATCGTATTTCATTATTCCGCCTGTTGCTATTGCCATGCTGTACATGATCTGGAAGTACATCAAACCTATGTTCAGCGGCAAACAGGTATTCCTGCTGCAAATACTGAATACACTGGTAGTGTTGTTTACTATCAGTTCATTGCTGGATCACGTGGTAGTATCAGTGGCGGCTCACCCCACTGCGGATATTCAAGATATTGTGCATAGTAACCAGAAAACCGGGTATAGTATCTTATGGGGCACGTATGCGTTTATACTCATGTTCCTTGGATTGAAATGGTCTGATAAGAATGTGCGTATCATTGCGATAGCGCTCTTTGGTATCACTATTTTAAAACTATTCCTGATAGACATCAGCAGCCTATCCGAAGGAGGTAAGATTGCCGCATTCATTTCACTGGGTGTGTTACTGCTGATCATTTCCTTTATGTACCAACGATTGAAAAAAATCATCCTGGATGACAAACAAGAACAAAAAGCTTAACTTATCTTTCATATTATTCCTGTGCAGTTTTTCATTGACTGCACAGGATTTTTCTATAGGAGATTCAAAGAATTTTTCCTGGCAGGCAGACATTCCCACGGTGGCTTCCAGCGGCATTCGTAACATTTTGCTTAATCCATTATTACTGAGCAAAAGCCAGGCCGCTGGCTACAGCGACTTCCGTATCTACCAGAATAAAAAAACCGAAGTGCCTTACCTGCTGAGAAAACAGGAAACCCACTTTGACATTCCCGCTGTAAAATCCTTTCCTGTTATAGAAAACAAACAGGTGCCGAATGGTAATTCTTCTTTCATCATAAGTAACGAAACCGGTAAATCCATCGATCACTTTACACTCATGATCAAGAATTCGTGGGTAAAAAAATACATGAATATTACCGGTAGCAACGATCTCAAACAATGGTACGGACTGGTGCCGGATTTTGTTTTTGATCCAGCCAGTCCACATATCAATCTGCCTCTTACCGATTATAAATACATCCGGCTGCTCATTAATGATTCCAGCAGTGCACCGCTCAATATTACCGGTGCAGGACAATACTATAGTGAGCAGAGAAAACCGGACAACTTACCAATTCCTTCATCCGGAATGACGATCACGAATGCCAATAAAACCACCATCATCAGGTTGGCATTTCAAAATAAATACGTGATCGACAACCTTTCTTTTACAATCACATCACCTGCGCTCTACAAGCGACAGGCGTGGGTAAACGGTGAATCGTTCACACTCTCCTCTGGACAACTGAATGAAGTAACACTGTTTCATGAAATCAAAACAGATACCCTCGTCATTCGTATAGAAAACCAGGATAATCCACCCCTCAGCATTGAGGAAGTAAACGCCTGGCAAATACCGCGATACCTGACAGCTTATCTGGAAAAAGGAAGCTCCTACCAGATCGTGGTAGGCGACTCTACACGCACGAAACCGCAATACGATCTTTCCTATTTCGAAGAAAGTTTAGAAAGCGCAGTTCCATTGATGACGATAACGGATGCGGCACAGCGGCCCATTCCTAAGGCAGCATCTCAATCCAGTACAGCAAAGGGTTTCACCCTCTTTACCAGCAAGCTATGGATCTGGATGGCCATCGTCGGCATCATCGCCCTGCTGGGATTTATGGCCTTCAGAATGCTGCGGGATATGCAGGAAAAAAAGTGATACGCAAATCCAATGCGTAGCGCCCCTTGTACTTTTATCGTAACTTCGAAGTCATGGGAACACAAATCACCTGTCCTAACTGCAGGCACCAGTTTGTCATGGAGGATGCATTTGCAGCAGATATTGAAAAAGAGATGCGCGGTAAAATGGAAACTGAATGGCGCAAACGTGTGGATGCATTACAAAATGAAAAAAATCAACTGGCTCAGATTCGCCAGCAGGTAGAACAACAAAAGCAATCACAACAGGAAGAGCTGACGAGATTACTTGAATCTGAAAAGAGTAAACTACAGGCTTCCTTGTCCGAGAATATCCGTAAGAGCGTATCCGCCACTTACGAAAACCAGTTGCAGCTGCTGCAACAAGCCAACTCCGAACAGGAAGAAAAGCTGAAAGAAGCCAGGCGGCAGGAGCTGGACTTCCTGCGCAAGGAACAGGAATTACTCGCCAAAGAACAGGAAATCGAGATCTCCATCCAGAAGAAACTGCTGGAAGAACGTAATCTGCTGACCGAAAAGATCCGCCGGGAAGAAGCCGACCGTAACCAGCTGAAAGACCATGAATACCAGCTCAAACTGGCTGAAATGGCTAAACAACTGGAAGACCAGCGCAAGCTGGCCGAAGAAATGCGTCGTAAAGCAGAACAGGGCTCTACCCAGCTACAGGGTGAAATCCAGGAACTGGTGCTGGAGGAATTATTGAAAGGATCCTTCCCTTTTGACGAAATCATGGAAGTAGGTAAAGGAGTGAGAGGTGCTGACTGTATCCAACTGATCAGAAACCAGTTTGGACAGGAATGTGGCAAAATCATCTACGAAAGCAAGCGTACCAAAGATTTTGCCAGGGACTGGCTGGAAAAGCTAAAAGCTGATATGCGTAGCCAGGGCGCAGATATTGCCATCCTCGTTACACAGGCTATGCCAAGAGATATGGAGCGCTTTGGGGAGAAAGAGGGTGTATGGATCTGTACGTTCTCCGAAGTAAGGGCGCTGGCACATGTACTCAGAGAAGGTATTATTAAAGTGGCCGGTGCACTCAAAACCCAGGAAAACAGGGGCGATAAAGTACACATGCTCTATGGCTACCTCACCAGCGGTGAATTTGCTGAACAGTGGAAAGCGATCCGGGAAGGATTCATGGCCATGAAAATCTCTATCCAGAAGGAAAAAGATGCCATGGAAAAGATCTGGAAGGCAAGAGAAAAACAACTGGAAAAGGTGCTGCTAAATGCGGCGCATATCAAAGGGTCCATCGAGGGCATTGCAGGTACGGATTCTGTGGATCTGAAACTGCTGGAAGATGCTGCTGATGCATTACTTGATTAAGCTGATTCCATTTTAAATGATAAATCGCCTTTGTTTTTCCGACAAAGGCGATTTTTTTTTGAAGAGATGTCTGTTATCCACAATACTACTTAAAAATGTAGCTTTCCTGCTACAATGATTTTTGTTCACTTCTACTCACATTTTTTTTCCTTTTTTCAGCGGATATTTAGCAAACAGTATCATATCAATATATGATAATCTTAAGATAATCAATAAGTTAATTTTAGGAATACATTAACACAAGTTTGCTAAACTTATTACACGATAATACAGTTAAATACGTTTTATATAAAGTGATAAGCCTGTTTGGCATATTTCATGTTGTAACAAAAATATACCGTTAAAAAGAAGCTATCGATATAACAATCGATGTACTATTTGTTGAATTTCTGATAGAGTAGACAGGACATTATTCAATACACTTATTTTTTCTAAAAAGGGGATGTTAATTGGGACTTTGGTGACTGATTTTTATTAAATTAGTGAAACCGTATCATACTATTATTCCGTATATAATAATGCGTTGGTCTGCTAACTAATTTAGTGAGTAATTCTTGCCAGCGTTCTTTAATTGAAAAATCACCCGCTAAGTTGACAAATGAATTTGTGTTTTATTACAGATGTAATAAAAGATTAGGTATATATGTGGGTGTTGAGAAAAAATGGATTTTCGCATATTCTATAAAAAACCAAAGTATGAGGGGCTGCTATTTCTGGCAGCCCTATTCATTTAGGAAAACCCGGCGAATAAGCTTCCTGTATATTTCCGTTGGCATCTTTATAAATAAAACCAGCTTCCAGTTGCAATGCCGGATGCTGCTTTATAAAATCGAAGGCACGCTCCACTCCCATTAAGATCAGGGCATTGTCAAAACCATCCGCAGTGATAGCGTCTTTGGCAATTACGGTAACACTGATGATATTGTTGTGAATCGCTTCTCCATTCCTTGGATCGATTGTGTGTGCGAACCGTTTTCCTCCTGAATCAAAAAAGCGCCTGTAATTACCGCTGGTAGTCACCGCACGATTTTGTAAGGGGATAATGCGCTGGTTTTCGCCTTCAATACCAACCGTCCAATATTGATGACGTGCATTCTGACCTTTGGCGCACAGTTCTCCTCCTACATCTACCAGGTAGTGACCAATGCCTTTACTGTCGAGAAACCGACCTATTACATCTGTCGTATAGCCCTGGGCAATGCCATTACAATCGATAGTTACTTCTCTTTTTGTGCGGGACAGCTCGTGCCCTTTTACTTGCAGATACTTAGATCCGATGTAGGGGAGGATAGATTTCAGTGTATCTCCGGAAGGGATCTTTCTTTCTACCGGCTGGTGTATCCCAAATCCCCATGCATCCACCAGTGGCTTGACGGTGATATCAAATGCGCCAGCGGTAATTTTATTGATCTCAAGCGATCGGGTGATGACTGCCTGCAGGTGTGCATCCATTTGTACATGGCCCTTTTCGTTGAACTGGTTGATCAGGGAATTAGGTTGATACAAAGAGAGGGATTGGTCAATGCTGGCAAAGATGGAATCGATCGCTGTCTGCAATGAACCGGTATCGGTGGCAATATATTTTATGACGTAGTAAGTGCCCTGCGCTTTCCCCTCCAGCACCGTCTGTGCGATGGCTGTCAAGGGCAGGAATAAGAACAATAATAAGAGCCGCATATCAATGAAAAGCATCCAGTCCGGTGATGTCCTGACCAGTGATCAGTAAATGAATTTCGTGAGTGCCTTCGTAGGTGATCACGCTTTCGAGGTTCATCATATGCCGCATCACGGGGAACTCACCGGTGATGCCCATGCCACCCAATATCTGCCGGGCGTCGCGGGCTATTTTGGTAGCGATGTCGCAGGAGTTACGTTTGGCCATAGAAATCTGGGCAGGGGTCGCCTTACCTTCATTTTTCAGGACACCCAGCCGCCAGTTCATGAGCTGTGCTTTAGTGATCTCGGTGATCATCTCAGCCAGCTTCTTTTGCGTGAGCTGAACGCCTCCTATAGGGCGGCCGAATTGCTCCCTTTCTTTGGCGTAGCGCAGGGCTGTGTCATAGCAATCCATGGCGGCGCCGATTACCCCCCAGGCAATGCCGTAACGGGCAGAAGAAAGGCAGCTTAACGGGCCTTTGAGCCCTTTGACGTTGGGCAGGATATTTTCTTTAGGTACGCGGACATTATCGAAAACCAGTTCGCCGGTAGCACTGGCGCGGAGGCTCCATTTTCCTTTTGTTTCAGGAGTGGTGAACCCTTCCATCCCTCTTTCCACGATAATACCTTTTATGATACCTGCTTCATCTTTGGCCCACACGACAGCAACCTGGGCAAAGGGGGCGTTGGAGATCCACATTTTTGCACCATTCAGTATTACATGGTCACCATCTTCTTTGAAATTGGTAACCATGCCGGAGGGATTGGAGCCAAAGTCAGGTTCAGTGAGGCCGAAGCAACCCATCCATTCGCCTGTGGCGAGTTTGGGGAGGTATTTCCTTTTTTGTTCTTCACTGCCGAAGGTAAAGATGGGGTACATCACGAGGGAGCCTTGTACAGAGGCGGTAGAGCGAACCCCACTATCTCCCCTTTCCAGTTCCTGCATCATGAGGCCATAAGCAATGTGATCCATGCCGCCACCGCCATATTCCTGTGGGATAGTGGGACCGAAACAACCCAGTTCACCTAGTCCCGGTATGATCTGGGAAGGGAAGGTTGCTTGCTGGCAGGCGTCTTCAATGATGGGGGAAATTTCTTTCTTGACCCATTGTCTGACAGCGTCGCGCACCATGAGGTGTTCGGGAGTGAGGAGGTCGTCTATCCGGAAGTAGTCGGGGGATTGAAACAAATCTTTCAGCATGTGGAACAGGTTAGATAAAGCATCAATTTAAAGAAAATTGCTCAAATCGAACGAAAAATCGGTCTGCATCCGGTAGACCATTTTTTCGGGAGGTTGCATAAAAAAACACCGCTTGCAGGCGGTGTTTTTTTATGCTATTAAAAGCTTCCATATTGTTATCTGTGGAGACAATTATCTCGCGGCTGGCGCTACATCCAGGTACTCAGCCATTTCCTGCTGCAAAGCCTGTGCTGCCACTCTTGCATCCTGCGCAAAATCTTCTCCATTGCCTGCATAAATAATAGAGCGGCTGGCATTTACCAGCAACCCACAATCTTTATTCATGGCTACAGCAGAAATCTCCTGCAGGTTACCACCCTGTGCTCCTACTCCGGGTACCAGGAAGAAATGATCCGGTACTAACTGACGGATATAAGCCAACTGTGCACTCTGGGTAGCTCCGATCACGAACATCATATTGTCCGGAGTACCCCAGCTCATGCCGGCTTTCAGCACTTTTTCATACAGCAATTCATCTCCGCTGGGTGTGAGCTGAAAATCCTGGCTGCCTTCGTTGGAAGTGAGGCCCAGCATAATGGTCCATTTTTCATGGAAAGAGAGGAAAGGCTGTACACTGTCGCGCCCCATATAAGGTGCTACGGTTACGGCGTCGAAGTTATATGTCTCAAAGAATGTCTTGGCATACTGTGTAGAGGTATTCCCTATATCTCCGCGTTTGGCATCGGCGATGGTAAAGTGTGTGGTTGGGATGTATTCTACTGTGCGTTGCAGCGTTTCCCAGCCACGGATACCCATACATTCATAAAAGGCAGTATTGATCTTGTAAGACACGCAAAGATCCTTAGTGGCATCGATAATGGCCTTGTTGAAAGCAAATACCGGGTCGGCATGTGAAAGCAGGTGGCGGGGAATCTTTGTGATGTCTGTGTCTAAGCCAACACAGAGATAAGATTGCCTCTCCTTGATCAGATTCACCAGTTCGTGTCGGTTCATATAAATACTTATTTGGGGCGCAAAGGTAAGTAAAACTTAGTCAATGCGGGCGTGATGAGAGATATTATACAATTTTGTTATGACTGCATGGCAGTGATCTTCCTATCGTAAAAGTTAAAGTTCTGGTAAATTTTTTAAAAAATGAAATGAACATTTAATCATTCGTGCTGAATTAATTGGGCCGACTGTAGGGACATAAGGTGGCTATATCCTGAGTATAAGACGAATAGTACACTAATACGTCACCAGGAGGTCACCAAAAGGTCACCTCAATATCCCCGGGATATTGAGGTGACCTTTTGGTGACGTTATAGTATCGAACTAATGTTAAGATAGCATCGAAGAAGAGTAAAGAGGAAGTAAGGAATTCATACGCAAGAAGTAAAGAGGAATACATCATGCACCATGAAATCCCAATAAAAAGCCCCCAATTCCCCCTACCGTTTATCAAGAAGATTTTTGATTTTTTAAATAATGTTCCTACCTTTTCCTTCCACGCTTTATGGAAAGACATATGAAGAACTCCCCCCGCTGGCTATTATGCCTTTTTTTATTCACTTGTATGCAATCGGTTGCACAAACCCGGCTGCCGACCCTGGGTGTCACCACCACTTATAAAAACGATTCCCTTTTACACGCCGCCGGATTTGATTATATTGAAGGTAGCGTCGGCAAACTCCTATCTCCTGAAATTCCGGAAGATACCTTCCGGGTATTCCTTAGGGATCAACAAAAAATGAAATGCACGTTCAATACCTGCAATGGCTTCATTCCTGCCGAAATCCCCATCGTAGGACCCAAAGCCGATGAACAAAAGATCCTCACATATGTAGATAAAGTAATGCAGCGGGCTAAAAAAGCAGGGGTAAAAACCATTGTTCTTGGCAGCGGCAATGCCCGCAAGCTTCCCGAAGGCTGGACACCTGAAAAAGAAAATCCGCACTTCGTGAGCATTTGCCGGAAAATAGCCCAGACAGCGGCTAAGTACAACGTGACCATTGCCATCGAAAATCTGAACAGTACCGAAACGAATTATATTAACACACTGGCAGATGCAAATGCTATCGTGACCGCTGTGAATCATCCGAATTTTAAACTCACAGCAGACATTTACCACATGCTGAAGGAAAATGAACCTGCTGCGAACATTATAAAAGCCAGAAAGAACCTGGTCCACTGCCACATTGCGGAGAGAGAAAAACGGACTGCACCCGGTGTAGCCGGTGATGAAGTGAGGCCTTATATCGCAGCCCTGGCAGACATTCATTATCAGGGAGGTATTTCTGTAGAAAGCCGCTGGGATCCAATGGAAGTACAGGCTGCGCCAGCACACCATTATTTACATCAACTCATCCTTGAACTGTATCATTAAAAATTCTAATCCAATGAAATCACGTCGTGAATTCCTGAAGCAATCCCTGCTGGCCGGTGTAGGTGTTTCTATCACAGCCATGGGCATGCCAGCAAGTAGTTATGCCCGTATTATGGGGGCCAATGACAGGGTGAATATAGGATTGGTCGGATTTTCCGATCGTGCACGTCAAACCCTCCTGCCCTGCTTCTTTAACAACAACAAAGAACTGAATTTTGATATCATCGCTGTATCAGATATCTGGAAACGGCGCAGGGAAGAAGGGAAAGCTTTTATTGCTCAAAAAGCGGGTCATGATATTCAGGCCTGCGTGAATAATGATGAACTGTATAAGATCAAAGATCTGGATGCGGTGATCATTGCTACTGCCGACTTCCAGCATGCTTATCACACCATCGAGGCAGTGGGTCAGAAGAAAGATGTGTACTGCGAAAAACCATTTGCAGAAACCATGGATGATGCCCGCAAAGCACTGAAAGCGGTGAAAGATTCTGGTAAGATTTTCCAGGTAGGTACACAACGCCGTAGTGGTGATAGTTACCATGCTGCGAACAACTTTATCAAAGAAGGAAAATTTGGTCCTATCACTATGGTTGAAATGACCTGGAATGTGAACCAGCCAGGGCGCTGGCGTCGTCCGGAGTTAGTGAAGGAAATCAGGGAACAGGATACTGACTGGACCCGTTTCCTGGCAGGCCGTCCGAAGGATAGCTGGGATCCAAGAAAGTACCTGGAATACCGTCTTTTCTGGCCTTATTCCTCCGGTATTTTTGGCCAGTGGATGACGCACCAGATTGATACCGTGCATTGGTTTACAGGGCTGAAACATCCACGTAGTGCTGTGGCAAATGGTGGTATTTATATGTGGAAAGATGGCCGTAAAAATGCGGATACCATTACTGCTGTATTTGAATATGGACCTGATAATGATCCGACTTCAGGATTCCAGGTGCAGTATAGCTCACGGTTCTCTAATTCAGCGGGGGGTGTAAAGGAAATGTACTTCTCTAATGGTGGTACAATTGATATCGATAAGAACAAGATTTCTCCGACTGGTGGATTGACTGAGCATGAAGCAAAAGAGATGGGAATGCATGCAAATCTGCTGCCTGAGATGACGTTGAGCAGTAGTGGTACCGGTGTAGCAACTGGCGCAAATATGGGTGGTGATCCATTGACGAATGCACATGTACGTAACTGGATGGAGAGTGTAAAGAGCAGGAAACAGGGAAATGCACCGATAGAGGCTGCTTATTCACATTCCATTGCATTGATTATGGCGAATGCGGCGTATAGAACGGGGTTAAAGGCAACTTTTGATGAGAATAAACAGGATGTAATAGTAGGTGGCAAGCCTTTTATTATATAAAAAATATGAATGGCAAAAAAATAGCCTCCGCCATTAGCGGAAGCTATTTTTTTTGTGGCATTGGCCCCGGGCCGGCTTTACAATGCAGACAATTGCTACTGCATCCGGCATTACAGGCAGGCAATATGCTTATACAAATACTTCTACAATCTTAGTAGGTGCCACATTCGCATTCCTCATTGCAATGCTCCTGGCTGCCGTACTCGCAAATCCCATAAATGCCAGCTTGGTGGCATCCTCCCCGCCCAGCATTGCTGGTACACCTTCATCTCCACCTTCACGAATGCTTTGTACAATCGGAATCTGACCCAGGAATGGAATTTCCAGCTCCTCTGCCAGGCGCTTACCACCATCTTTACCAAAGATGTAATATTTGTTGTTTGGCAGCTCAGCCGGTGTGAAATAAGACATGTTCTCCACCAGACCGATGATCGGTACATTAATCTGTGGACCATTGAACATAGCAATACCCTTCTTCGCATCTGCCAGTGCCACATCCTGCGGAGTGGTCACAATAACAGCGCCGGTAACCGGTACGGTTTGTACCAGGGTCAGGTGAATATCGCCAGTGCCCGGAGGCATGTCAATTACGAGATAATCCAGCTCATCCCAATATACATCGGTAATGAACTGCTTGAGGGCGCTGCTGGCCATAGGACCACGCCAAACTACCGCCTGCTTCTCATCGATCAGTAAACCGATGGACATCAGCTTGATACCATGCTTCTCCAGAGGAACGATCATGCCCTTTCCTTCTACATTCACCATCATAGGACGGTGACCACGAACCCCAAACATAATAGGTACTGAAGGTCCGTAAATATCTGCATCCATCAACCCTACCTTAGCACCGCCTTCACTCAGGGCGAGCGCCAGATTGGCCGCTACAGTAGACTTACCTACGCCTCCCTTACCGGAAGCTACCACGATGATGTTTTTCACACCCGGCAGCAGGGTCTTCCCATCCTTACGGTTGGAATTGACGTTGGCAGTCATATTTACATGCACTTCAGCATCTTTGCTTACCAGGTGATGGACAGCATTGATACAGGCATTTCTGATCAGATCTTTCAGTGGACAGGCAGGGGTAGTAAGCACAACAGTGAACGTCACTTTATTCCCATCTATCTCAATGTCTTTCACCATGTTAAGCGTTACCAGGTCCTTCCCCAGATCAGGCTCTTCCACATTGCTCAAAGCCTTTAAAATCTGTTCCGTAGTGATCATAAATAGTTGTTAATTTTAATTCGAGGTTGTAAAGTTAACCTAATTGCTAGTTACTTTGTCAGCGCTGTCATAGTTTTTGTCAATTGCTTCCGTTCATCCATCTATATGTACAGGAAAAACATTCCTATGGCTTATGTTTAATTCAAATCATTTATCTTAGAGCCGGCATGCACAAGAAGATTTCCTACATACTGTTTTCACTTTTGTTCCTACCTTTTCTGCTGAAAGCACAGTTAACGCAGTTCAGGGATAGCATCATCCAGATTTCCGGTATTACCATGACGGCTGATAGTCTGAGAGCTGTACCTGCAGTGAGTATTCTCATTAAAGGGCAAAACAGAGGTACCATCTCCAACTCTCAGGGGGTGTTTTCCATCGTTGCGTTTAAAGGCGATACACTGACTTTCTCTGCCATTGGTTATAAGAGGAAAGAATTCAGGATCCCTGCCACGCTGCCTGGTAATGCATATTCCCTGTTGCAGCTGATGGTAGACGATACCACTTACCTGCCGGTTACTATTATCAAACCTTACCCTTCCAGAGAAGAATTTGAAAAAGCGTTTGTAAGTATGGATATTCCGGATGACCAGTATGAACTGGCCAGAAAGAATACGGAAGAAGCGAAAATGAGGGCGATTTCAAGGTATGTGCCACCAGATGCTGCTGAGGCAACAAATATGTACTTCAACCGGCAGGCACAGAACCTGTATTATGCAGGACAGTTACCGCCGCAGAATATCATGAACCCGCTGGCATGGGCCCAGTTTATACAGGCATGGAAGCGAGGGGATTTCAAGAGTAAGAACAATAATCAATACGGATACGGATATTAAGATTTTAAAGAAAAACGTATTAAATATTAACGGATCAATCGCCTTGCGACTGATCCGTTTTTGCATTTGTGGCCTGCAAAAAGGTTTTATGTTGCGATGAATGTTTGCGGCCCTCACAAGAATTGCATTTTCAATTCCGTATTCACTTAAATTTGGCCAAATTCAATTCCATGTTCTCATCAAAAAACATTGCCGTGATCGGCGCCGGCACCATGGGTAATGGCATCGCACACGTTTTTGCCCAAAACGATTTTACGGTTACCCTGATCGACGTCTCCGCTCCCGCACTGGAACGCGCCCTCCAAACCATCGAAAAAAACCTTGACAGGCAGGTAGCAAAAGACACTATCTCCGCCGAAAAGAAGACACAAACTTTACACAACATCACCACCTCCACCGACCTGGCTACCGGTGTTAAAAATGCCGACCTTGTCGTGGAAGCCGCCACCGAAAATATCTCCCTGAAACTGAAAATATTTCAGGACCTGGATCAGCATGCCAAACCCACTGCAATCCTCGCTACCAACACCTCCTCCATCTCCATCACGAAGATCGCTGCTGCCACTAAACGCCCCGGCAAGGTGATCGGCATGCACTTCATGAACCCTGTGCCTATCATGAAACTGGTGGAAATCATCAATGGCTATGCTACTGAAAAAAGCGTGACAGAGACCATTGTTGCCCTCTCCGGACAACTGGGCAAAGTACCCTGCGTAGTGAATGATTATCCCGGCTTTATTGCCAACAGGATACTGATGCCCATGATCAATGAAGCAATCAGTTCTCTCTACGAAGGTGTAGCATGTGTGGCTGAAATTGATACCGTCATGAAGCTGGGCATGGCACATCCTATGGGCCCTTTGCAGTTAGCCGACTTTATCGGACTGGATGTATGCCTGTCTATTCTGAGAGTGCTGCAGGACGGATTCGGCAACCCGAAATATGCACCTTGCCCCCTGCTGGTGAATATGGTAACGGCGGGTTATCTGGGTGTGAAAAGCGGGGAAGGGTTTTACAAATATGAAAAAGGTAGCAAAGACCTGATCGTCAGCGACCGCTTTAAATAAATAAAGAAGGCGTTAAGCCTTCTTTATATCTAATCCATGAATATCTTTTAACTTTATCAGCGCCAGCTCCTCCACCGCTTTCGGAATCCCGATATCCATACTACAGAATAGCTGTAACTCCTGTGCATACACGGTACAGTTCTGTTGCTTCACGATGATCATAATATCATTCAGGATGGTGTAGTCAAAACTCAGGTGATACTTTGATTCCACATTCTTTTGTACCGCAGGAATCACCTGCAGCACCATAGATGCAGACATCTTATAGGCATTGATCAACCCCGGTGCGCCTAGCAGGGTACCACCAAAATAGCGTACTACCACCACCAGCGTATCCGTCAATCCCTTGCTGTCGATCTGCCCCAGTATGGGCTTTCCGGCAGTGCCAGAAGGTTCGCCGTCGTCACTGGCACGAAACTGTAATCCATCTGTACCCAGCCTGTAAGCAAAACAATGATGCGTAGCTTTGGGGTGCTCTTTCTTCACTTCCTGCAGGCATTCCTTCACCTGCTCTACCGACTTCACCGGCCATGCATAAGCCAGGAACTTACTGCCTCTGTCCTTAAATTCAGCCGTTGCTGATTTTTCTATAGTAAAATAAACTTCCATGCCTGGTTTGTTAAGGGGTATAATTGATCATGAGCAGGTTGTTCTGCTTCAGATCCGTTTTGATGCGCACATACTTTCTGATCTTGCCTGCGGTGATCTTCATCACGGCGGTATTGGGAGGAATACTCCCCAAATTATCTGCCAGTAATATCATCCGGTTCTCGCCCGGTTGAAGAGTAACTGATAATTTCTGTTTGCGTTTTAATACGGGGAATCCGTTCACGATGAATTTATCATTCAGCCGGATTGAAATACTGTCCCCATCTTCGGCAGCATCATCCCACAATTCCAGTTCCACCTCACCCGTGTTGACAGTGACCTGGTCCAGCAGGCTATTCCGTCTTTCAGTGACCCGGTTATCCACAGGAGTGGTAACTGGTATGGGTTGCTGCGGTTGGGGTTTCCTGTAGACCTGTGCGACCAGGAAGGTGGAATAGAAATTTGATTTATCCCGGAAATCATAGATAGCTGCCACACTATCCGTTTTGATCTTAAAAGATCCGGTGTTTGGCGGGAGTCTGCCGTAATTATCAGCAAAGAATCCCAATATATTCATGCCCGTATCCAGCTTCACCTGGAAGAGGGAGCCGCCGGGACTTACATATTCTTTGTTCAGGAGGGTCTTGCCATTGTGTACAAAGGTCACCGTGTCTTTGTCGTCTACATCTTCATCTCTGATAAAAACAGGGATGATGGAATCGTATACCGTGATCTTGTCATAGACCCCGAAATAAATGGAATCGCCCTCCGGGTGTACCATCCGTTGGGTATCGGGGCTTTTCCAGGCAATGTTGTCTTTCTTTTTCAATAAAATCGATTTCTTCGATAGCAGTTCCCGCAGGTAATCTTTCATCATGCCATAGATCTCATCATCATCATAAAAGCCCTGCATATACAATTCGAAGGAGTTGATCCACATCCTGTCCACAGCCATGCCATTGGGGGTGAGATGCAGTGTACCGTTGAGGTACAGCATCCAGGCGCCGATCCTGAAAGGTGTTTCAGAGATGGGATATTTATTTCTGCCGATGCCGAGTTCGTGATCGTTCTTTCTGCACAATAATACTTCGTACGAACCCGAGAAGGAGCCAAAATCGATTTTGAGTAATGCCGGATACAGCATTTTGTTGGTAGGTTCACTGATCTGCAGTTCCATCGTGATTTTGGAATGCCCGGTGGGGGTATAGTCCATATGCCAGGTACCGGTCCATTTATCACCCTGGCCCACTGCCTGCAGTGAGCAAAGAATAAATAACCATATGCATATAGGAGCCCTGAATTTGTACATGTTATTGTTCCCTGTGGTAAATAAAAATATGATCGCCCAGTAGCGATGTTTCAGTAGTTAACTTAGCTTTTGTGAGTCTGGGTGCAGACAATCCTCCCGGCAGCGTGATCGCTCCTCTGATCACCCGTGCTTCATCCCAGAGACCCTCTGCAATAAACCGGGTAAGTGTGCCGGCACCGCCTTCTACAATTACACTGAGTACCCGTTGCTCATGCAGTTCCTGCATCAGTTGTGTCAGTGTGTTTCCGCTGAAAAAGAAGGTTGGCTGACTTTCATCATACAAGTGATGGGTATGGGGAACTTTTTGTTTCGGGTCAATCACAATTCTCAGGGGGTCTTTGCCCGTCCAGAGCCGGTTATTGAGCCGGGGATTATCCATTACAGCGGTACCGCTGCCCACGAGGATGCTACTTTCCTCACTGCGCCAGCGATGTACCAGTCTGTCAGTATATTGATTGGAAATACGTACAGGATGCCCGTCTTCACTGCCCATATACCCTGCCTGGCACTGGGCCCATTTTAATATGATGTAAGGGCGTTTTTGTTCATGAAATGTAAAAAAGCGGCTGTTCAATGCCCTGCATTGAGCTTCCAGAATGCCTGTTCGCACGGTGATACCTGCATTTTCAAGGATACTGATGCCTTTGCCGGCAACGGCACTGAAGGTGTCGACACAACCAATTACCACTTCCCGGATGTTTTCTGCTACGATCAGGTTGGCACAGGGAGGGGTTTTGCCGTAATGCGCACAAGGTTCCAGGCTCACATAGATGGTGGCTGCGGGAATCAGGTGGCGGTCGGCTGGCTGTACGGAATTGATACAATTTACTTCGGCATGGGCCTGCCCGTATATCCTATGGTATCCTTCTCCTATTATTCTGCCTTCGTGTACCAGCACCGCCCCCACCATCGGGTTCGGGGCTACAGACCCTGCACCCAGGGTAGCCAGCTGAATACAACGTGACATGAAAAGTTCATCAATACGGCGGTCCATGATCGTGTTTGTATCTTTAAATTTTACCGGGAAAATTCCTCCCTGATTTACAGGAAGTACATCATTCACAGTGTTTGTATCTTTACTTTTGCCTGCAAAAATATCGTTTACGCTGGGAATTTCCCTTTTTTATACCAGAAGCTTATGACCATCCAGGCCGCATTTGTACAGCTCATCTCCACCTTAACCCCCATCCATGGCGATCGGGAGGCTGCCAGCATTGCCCATATATTAATGGAGCATGTCACCGGTTTTGGCAGAATGGACAGGATCGTATATAAAGATAAAGAATTGACTGAGGATCAGGGAGTTCAATTGGAAAATGCCTTGCAAGCCATGCTCAGACATACACCAGTGCAGTATGTAACGGGAACGGGGTGGTTTTATGGACTGGAGCTGAAAGTAACCCCGGATGTATTGATTCCCAGACCCGAAACGGAGGAGCTGGCGGAATGGATCATTGAAGATGTGAAGAAGACGGGCATGCACCCCGACATTTTAGATATAGGTACAGGCAGTGGGGCCATTCCACTGGCCATTAAGCACAACCTGCCTTTGGCCACTGTGAGTGCGATCGATATTAGTGCAGGTGCGCTGGCGGTAGCGAAGGAAAATGCGGAGAAACTATCATTAGAAGTGAATTTTTCATTGGTGGATGTGCTGGATGAAAAGGCGACGGCGGCCTTGCCAGTTTTTGATATTATCGTGAGTAACCCACCTTATATCTGCGACCATGAAAGTGCGGGTATGCAGGAGCAGGTAGTGAGCTATGAGCCGAATATTGCATTGTTTGTACCGGATAATGATCCCTTGAGGTTTTATCGGAGAATCGGGTTGCTGGCACAGGAGAAGTTAGTGCCGGGAGGGTCGTTGTATTTTGAGATCAATGAGGCTTATGGCGCGGAGACGGTGAGTTTGTTGCAGGAGCAGGGATATGTACAGGTGATATTAAAGCAGGATCTGTTTGGGAAGGATAGGATGGTGAAGGCGACGAAACTTTAACACTTTGATTTTTAAACCCCGGTTGTTAAGCCGGGTCTTTATAGCAGCAGTCTATCACCTGCATGCGGGCTACCTTTTTTATTACTTCTCAATTGGCAAAAAGAAAGGCTCCGGAACTTAGATGGTCCGGAGCCTTTCGAATTTCGTATGAATATAGTGGTTAGTTCTACTGGCAAAATCATTCCCCTTATGGTGGTACTCAGGGGTAAAACCCTGAGATCTATTGGTAAAGTTGAGTGACCTGCTATGTAAAATCTTTAGGCTTGCATGATCAGGTTACTGTCGCTACTTGGTTTCAGGCGGCTTGGTAGTAGCCAATACAACCCTGGCCCCTATTTCGCGGGCAATCTCCATAATAGAAACTACATCCTCTACCGGCACTGACTTTTCAGCATTTACCACAATGGTAGGATCTACCTCTTTGGAATCGCGGGCAATGGATGCGGCGAGCATCTGCTTGAGGCTTCCAAAGGCTACCTTGTTGGTACCTACAAAGAATTCTCTTTTATCATTAATGCTGACAACCACGGTCTGTTTAGACTTGGTATTGCTCTTTGCCTTTGGCAAAGTCAGCTTGATTACGTTTGGATTGGCCAGCGTGGATACGATCAGGAAGAAGAGCAGCAGAATGAACAAGATGTCATTCAGCGCCCCGCTGTGCATCTCCACGTGATTTTTATTTCTTCTGTTGCGTAAGTTCATAAGCTTGATTATCTGGTTGGCTCCTGTAAAATATCGATAAACTCAGCAGAAGCTGCTTCCATCTTATTGATAGTCTTGTCTATCTGCGCATTCAGGAAACTGTAGCCGATATAAGCCACCAGACCGATAATCAGACCAGTCGCAGAGGTGATCATCTTCACGTAGATACCACCGGCGATGGTGCCAAGTGTGATATCGGAAGTGATAGAGATGTTGAAGAAGGTCTGAATCATACCGGCAATGGTACCCAGGAACCCGAACATAGGAGCGATACCGGAGATGATGGAGAGAATTACCAGGTTCTTTTCCATTTTATAAATTTCCAGTTTACCTACATTCTCCATGGATTTTTCAATGCTCTCAATTGGCTTACCTATTCGCTGTATGCCTTTGTCAATCATACGGGCAATAGGGCTATTGGTGTTCTTTGACAAAGAACGTGCAGCCTGGATGTTGCCATTAGAGATATGATCACGGATCATTGGCATGAAGTTATCTTCCAGTTTGCCCGCTTTGGAGATGGTGAGGTACCTTTCTACAAAGGAGAAAACGGCGATAATAGAAAGAATCCCCAGAGGGATCATGAGAACGCCCCCCTTCATCAGCAGGTCTAATAACCTGATATGCTGATCGGCAGTGGCGGCGGCATCTACGCCTGCAGCCACTGTGTCGGCTTTTGGCGCTAATAAGGAATCCTGGAGTAATGTTACTAATCCTAAGAGCATGAATAAAATTTTAACCTTGCAAAAGTATTACATCAAATGCAACAAGCGGGGAAAGATACCAATATTATGTAAACATTTAACGTATATGTCCTTAAAATATTATCCCCATATATAATGAGTGGATCAGGTAAAACCCTCTAACAGCCATTTCTATGCCAGATGTAAAAAGGGTTATCGGTTTTGGTATGCCGCACTTACTCTCAATAGTTTTCATTCCCGTGCATCGTACACTTACGCCTTCTCTTCCCATACCTGTGCAAGGTGCACAATCGTCTGTACTGCCTTTTGCATATCCTGTATGCTTACATACTCAGACTTCCCATGCAGCGCCATTTCGCCCGTAAAGATATTCGGACAGGGTAACCCCATAAAAGAAAGACGGGAACCATCTGTACCCCCACGAATAATCATTTTCAACGGTTCGACTCCTGCTCTTTTGATCGCTTCTTCCGCATATTCAGTTACCTGCGGGTGCAGGTTCAGCACCTCTTTCATATTACGGTATTGTTCTGAAACAGTGAGTTTGGCACTCGCGGTTGGGTATTTTTTCATCACTGTATCCAGTATGTTTTGCAGGAAAGCTGCGTGGTCTTTGAGTTTGGCCGTCACGAAATCACGAAGAATGAAGTCGATCTCGGCATGTTCTACGATACCGCTTACTCTTACCGGGTGAATGAAACCCTGGCGATCTTCGGTCGTTTCAGGAGAGAGGCTGTCTTTAGGCAGCGCATCCACTATTTCTGCCGCTATCTTGATGGCACTCACCAGTTTATCCTTCGCGGTACCCGGGTGCACGCTTACCCCTTCGATCACGATCCTGGCACCATCTGCACTGAAACTTTCATCTTCCAGTGAGCCCAGTTCCCCACCATCCATAGTGTAACCAAAGCTGGCGCCGAGTTTAGTCATATCCAGTTTTTCTACACCGCGGCCTACTTCTTCATCAGGTGTGAAGAGAATGCGGATAGTACCGTGCTTGATGGCAGGATGGGTCATCAGGTAATGCGCGGCGTCCATAATTTCTGCTACCCCTGCTTTGTCGTCAGCACCCAACAGGGTATTGCCGGCGGCAGTAATAATGTCGTCACCTTTTTTGGAAGCGAGGTACGGGTGAAGAGCGGCTTTGATCACCGTGTTATCTTCTGGTAATTCAATATCTCCACCATCGTAGTGCATGTGGATGATAGGTTTTACACCTGCACCACTGCAATCGCTGCTGGTATCCATGTGGGAGCAGAAGCAAATGACAGGAACGTTTTTGCTGGTGTTGGATGGGATGGTGGCAAATACATAGCCATGTTCATCCATTTCGGCATCAGAGATACCGATTTCGTGCAGTTCCTGTACGAGCAGGCGACCGAGGTCTTTTTGTTTTTCTGTAGAAGGAAAACTTTTGCTCAGTGGATCTGACTGGGTGTCTATCTGGACGTAGCGCAGGAAGCGCTCGATAACGGTGTATTTATAATTATTGAACATAGTGCAAACGTAAGAAATATGGGGAAAAGAGAAATGTACTATTTGATACGGGAAATCTGGCGCTTTGTAGTACAAATGGATGGTTATTCCGTGTATATTAGAATATTAAACCAAATATTTTAATATAAATAGTTCATTTTATCTTTATTAATAGGTTTGCGTAGAATTTTGTACTACGGAATAGGCCGGGTGCAGTTTATTTACCTTCAAAAGCATATTAATGATGAAAACCAACGTTCCCGGCTATCCGCGTATTGGTAGCAACAGAGAATTGAAGAAAGCCAACGAAGCATACTGGGCTGGTAAAATTTCGCTGGAGAAATTGCAGATGACTGCCAGGCAACTGAGGCGTCAAAACTGGGAAACCCTGCGTGATGCGGGCATTGACCTTATTCCTTCCAACGACTTTTCTTATTACGACCAGGTACTGGATCTTTGTATAATGACCAATGCTATTCCCTCCCGGTTCCAGGCATTACAGGCTTCGCAGGCAGCGGGGAACAGTCCTGAGTTATATTTTGGTATGGCGCGTGGGTATCAGAAGAATGGTTTTGACCTCACGGCCATGGAGATGACGAAGTGGTTTGATACCAACTATCATTATCTGGTTCCTGAGTTTGATGGCACACAGCAATTTTCGCTGGTATATAATAAAGCGTTAGAAGAATTTGAAGAAGCAAAGGCATTGGGTATTCATACCAAACCAGTGATCATCGGGCCTGTGAGCTTTCTCTTGTCAGGTAAGATAAAAGATGCGGAATTACAGGTGGCAGACCTGCTGGATAAATTACTGCCGGTATATATTACGCTGCTGCAGTCGTTGGAAAAAGCAGGTGCAACCTGGATTCAGATCGATGAGCCTACGCTGGTGCTGGATTTAACACCTGTTCAACAGGCATTGTTCCAGTATGCCTACAATAAAATTGCGGCCGTCCTTTCATCTGCGAAATTGTTGTTGACCACCTACTTTGGCAGCCTGCAGGACAATACTGCATTGACATTGAACCTACCTGTACATGCATTGCATATCGATCTGGTGAGAGCACCCGAACAACTGGAAGCCGTGTTGAGCCATATTCCGAAACACTTGCAACTCTCGCTGGGCGTGGTAAATGGACGGAACATCTGGAAGAATAACTATGGGAAAAGTTTGACCTTAATTAAGCGTGCGATTGAAGTAATTGGCGAAGAGAACGTATTGATTGGTAGCTCCTGTTCCTTATTACACGCTCCATATGACCTGGATCTGGAAGCATTGACACCACAGTTGAAAAACTGGATGGCGTTTGCAAAGCAGAAGGTGTATGAGCTGGTAGATCTTAAAAATATTCTGGCAGGAGATGAGGATGTGTTAAATAAAAACAACGTAGCGATGCAGGACAGAGCGATTGCTGACATTATTCACAAACCGGCTGTAAAAGCACGGCTGGCAGCATTGACAGCCAGTGATGCGAATCGTAAGAGTGCGTTTGCCATTCGTCAGCAGGAGCAGGAAGCGGTATTGAAATTACCATTGTTTCCTACTACCACGATTGGTTCATTTCCGCAGACAGAAGAGATCCGTAAACTAAGAGCTGATGTGAAGAAAGGTGTAATTACGCAGGAAGTATATGAGGAGTCGATCCGCAAAGCGATTGGCGCATCTGTGCAGTTGCAGGAAAGCTTACATATAGATGTGTTGGTACATGGGGAATTTGAGCGGAATGACATGGTGGAATATTTTGGAGAGCAGCTGGAAGGGTTTGTGTTTACAAAGAATGGGTGGGTGCAGAGTTATGGATCACGCTGTGTAAAACCACCTGTGATATATGGTGATGTATCACGCCCGGTACCCATGACGGTGGAGTGGAGTCGTTATGCGCAATCGCTGACACGTAAGCCAATGAAGGGAATGCTGACCGGACCTGTGACTATATTGCAGTGGTCATTTGTGAGAGATGATCAGCCGAGGGCTGATACAGCATTGCAGATTGCGCTGGCGATCAGGGATGAGGTGAATGACCTGGAAAAAGCGGGAATCAGGGTGATACAGGTAGATGAACCTGCTATCAGGGAAGGGTTGCCATTGCGTAGAGCAGATTGGCCCGCGTACCTGGAATGGGCGGTTACGGCCTTTAGGGTAGCGGTTTCAGGGGTGGGGGATGCAACGCAGATCCATACGCATATGTGCTATTCAGAGTTTAATGATATCATGGATAGCATTGCAGCGATGGATGCCGACGTGATTACGATCGAGACATCGCGGTCACAGATGGAATTATTGGAAGTGTTTTCAACGTTCAGGTATCCTTATGAAATAGGACCTGGGGTGTACGATATACATTCGCCGAGAGTGCCGACGGTGGACGAGATGAAGGCATTGCTGGAAAAAGCAGTGCAGTTGTTGCCGGCGAGGAATATATGGGTGAATCCGGATTGTGGGTTGAAGACGAGGAAGTGGCCGGAGACGGAACAGGCACTGAGGAATATGGTGACAGCGGCGGAGCAGATGAGAGTAGCGATTAAGCAACCGGTATAATCCACTGGTACCAGGAAACAGCGACGAAGTGCATCGGCATACGGCAGGCTAATGACTGGAAACGCTTAAGCAGTAAGCATTCCAGTCATGGGTCTATATTTATTGTATCTTTGTAAAATGGCAGAACATGAAACAGTCAGCTGTCCATGCTGCAGTAAAACATTCGAATGCCGGGTCGGGTCAATTCTTCGTTGCCAATGCCAAACGGTGCAGCTTACAGCGGAAGAACGGGTATATATCGCAGATAACTATGCAGGCTGCCTTTGCGCCGCATGCATGGAGGAGATGAAAGAAAAATTCAAATCGATAATATGGCCTTCGACGCACAAATAAATCATTCCGTTACCTGCATTTTCAGCACGGTGTTTCCCAACACAGTGAATCCTGTCGTAATCACGGATGTGGAACCAGCGATGGTGTAATCCGAAATGGTATTGAATTTTTTGAAATTATAGTCAAATAAAAAGGGTGTTTGCCACGAGACAAACACCCTTTTTTAAAGTAATATCCTTGATTAAACGATCTCTACTAATTCAATATCAAAGATCAAAGGCTCGCCAGCCAGTGGATGGTTTGCATCCAGGGTGATGAATTCGGTGCTGATAGCAGCCACTTTCACTGGAAACACCTGACCCTGTGGATTGCTCATCTGCAGTTCCATACCTACCTGAGGATTTAAATCAGCTGGTATATTCTCTTTAGGGAAATCCATGATCAGTTCATCGTTTTTAGGACCGTAGGCCTCTTCAACAGGAATGTTCAAAGTCTTCTTCTCGCCTACTTTCATATCCATCACACCATTGTCGAAGCCTTTAATAACCATTCCGGCGCCAACCTCAAATTCCAGCGGGTCTCTGCCTTCGGAAGAATCAAATGTAGTTCCGTTAGTCAGACGGCCATGATAATGCACGCGCACCTTATCTCCGTTTTTAACTGCTTGCATAAAAATAAATTGTTAAGTGTTTAGGAAATTTATTACCTGCAAGGTAAGAAAAATGATTAAAGTGCCAAGTGTTTGGGCGCATTCTGTCTGCATCCGGCGAAAAACATACGCCGATTATTTACATTTTAATTCCCCCAAAATCCCCCTGTCCAATTGCCCATGCCGCAGGCACCGTAAATGGCTAGTTTACAGCCACGTTTAAAAATCCAAAATACGTCACTACCAAATTTTACTATTTTTGATCCTATGTATAAATTCCTTCTTTCCTTCATTATTACAGCCTCCCTCCTGTTGTCTGCCAGGGCACAGGTCATTACAGGGGCGGACCGGACAGCGGAATACCTTCCCCTGCTCAAAGGCAAAAGAGTTGCCCTGCTGGTCAATCAGACAGCCACTATCGGCAATACGCACCTCGTGGATTCATTATTGAAACTAAAGGTGAACATACAGAAGATCTTCAGCCCGGAACACGGTTTCAGAGGCAAAGCAGACGCCGGCGAAAAAGTAGGTAACAGCAAAGATGCCGCCACCGGCCTCACCATTGTATCGCTTTATGGTAAGCACCGGAAGGCGGATGCCAACGATCTGAAAGATGTAGACATCCTCATCTTCGATATTCAGGATGTAGGCTGCCGCTTCTATACTTACATTTCTTCCCTACAGGAACTGATGGAGTCTGCTGCTGAAAATAATAAACCACTCATCATACTCGACAGACCAAATCCGAATGGTCACTATGTAGACGGCCCCGTATTGGATACGGCTGTTCGTTCTTTTGTTGGTATGCAGCCCATTCCAATTGTGCATGGTATGACAGTGGGCGAATATGCACAACTGCTGAACGGTGAAAAATGGCTGAAGAACGGTGTGCAATGTAAACTTACCGTGATCACCTGTAAGCAATACGATCACCATACGTATTACCAGTTGCCGGTGAAACCTTCTCCTAACCTGCCCAATATGGCGTCTATTTACCTGTATCCCAGCACGTGCCTCTTTGAAGGGACTGCACTGAGTCTGGGCCGTGGTACAGCGCTGCCTTTCCAGGTGTTTGGCAGTCCTGCATTTCCAAAGAATCTGTATTCCTTTACCCCGCATAGTACGGAAGGTGCCAAGGAACCTCCGCTGAAAGATGTAACTTGCTACGGCTACAACCTGACCGGTACCCCGGAAGAAACCAGGGCGAAAATGAACAACCAGGTGCAACTGAAATGGCTCATTCAGGCTTATCAGTTATTCCCTGATAAGGATAAATTTTTCATCAGCAGTTTTAACAGGTTGGCAGGGAATACTACCCTGCAGCAGCAGATTAAACAGGGTATGAGCGAAGCTGCTATCCGTCAGAGCTGGGAACCGGCTTTGAAACATTTTAAAACTATCAGGAAGAAATATTTACTATATGCAGAGTGATTCTCTTAGGATCGTATTTATGGGTACGCCGGATTTTGCAGTGGCATCACTGGATATACTGGTACAGAATGGATATAATGTAGTGGGCGTGATCACTGCACCGGATAAGCCTGCGGGCAGAGGGTTACAGTTGCAGGAAAGTGCCGTGAAGAAGTATGCAGTAAGTAAAGGATTGCATGTGATGCAGCCGGAGAAGCTGAAGAATCCGGAGTTTCTGGAAGAGCTGCGTGCATTGAAAGCGGATCTGCAAGTGGTGGTAGCATTCCGCATGTTGCCAGTGGCGGTGTGGGATATGCCGAGATTGGGAACGATCAATGTGCATGGTTCTTTGTTACCTAATTACAGAGGTGCGGCACCGATTAACTGGGCGATCATCAACGGAGAAAAAGAATCTGGTGTCACTACTTTCAAATTGCAGCATGAGATAGATACTGGTGATGTAATGTTTAGTCAGGCAGTACCTATCCGGGAAGATGAAACGGCAGGTGAATTGCATGATGCGTTGATGGCGACAGGGGCTGAGTTACTGCTTAAAACGGTCACGGCTATTGCGACCGGAAATGTACATGAAATTCCCCAGGCAAAGATGAAAGCTGAGGATATCAAGCATGCACCGAAGATCTTTAAAGAAGATTGTGAGATCAGGTGGGAACGGTCTATTAACGACATTTACAATTTAGTAAGAGGGTTGAGTCCCTATCCTACTGCATGGTCATACCTGCAGGGGAAGAGTGTGAAGATCTTCAAAGCAGCGAAAGAGGTGGCGACGCCTTCAGTAGCACCTGGTGAGTTTGTGACCGATGGAAAGAGCTATCTGAAAATTGCGGCGAGTGATGGATATTTAAGTCTGCTGGAAATCCAGCTGGAAGGAAAGAAACGAATGGACATCGAAGCTTTCCTGAGAGGTTTCAGAGCGAATTAATTCTCTTTTGCCCTGGGTATCAAATGATATCCTTTAAGGCTAGCGAGCTTTTTGACATGAGTGACTGGTATGAAGATACTTATAGCTGGTCCTTCTTTGGTGATGATGATTATTGCCTGATCGTTCCAGGGTTGAATGTCATCAAATTCCTTCATGATGAACCGCTTGTTGTGACGTATCAGGTATTGTAATAGAAAAGGCGGCTCACATACGTGAGCCGCCTTTTTTATTTGGATTAAATTTTAGTTCTCGTAACTCAATTCGCAATAGAACTTCGGATCATTCGTACCTAATGCTTCCAGCGCTGAATCACTCAGCTTAATAATCAGCCCTGCATTCCCTTTGATCTGCGGAATCGTCTCCAGCACTTTCGCATAGATAAACTTACCATTCAGCGGATTCGTCACCTTGATGATCGTTCCTCTCTGCGCTGTATTATGCAACGCATAATATTTACCTGCCGCTGCATTGCTCTTGAACCATCCACCAGGTCCTTTCTCTGTCGTTGCATTCTTTCCATTGCTGGTCTGCTGCATGTACAGTGATTCAAATGTACCACTACCAGTTATCACGGGTTTAGAAGTATTTTCTGCAGGTGCTGGCGTATTATTTGCCGGTGCCGGTGTATTATCGACCGGAGGAGCCGGGTTATTGTTACTTACCGGAGTAGGCGTTGGTGCAGGTGTATTATTCACCGGTGCAGGCGTTGGCGCAGGTGTATTATTTACAGGAGCTGGTGTTGGCGCAGGCGTTGGGTTATGAGCAACAGCTCCACCACCACCTTTCAGATACCCAATGATCACATAAGTATCCTTCTTCAATCCATCACCCGTCATGTTATTCCACTTCCGGATATTATCCAGTGGCACCTTGTTATGATTAAGACTCAAACGATACAACGTTTCCGCTGCTTCTACTTTATGATACAGCGGGGCACCACCTGATGCTGCATCTGCCTTTTGTGAAAAGTTAGCCGTATTCAGCGGGATCTTGATATTCTGTCCCAGCTGCAGACCTTTATCCGCAGAAATATTATTCTCCGCAGCTATATCCTTGATAGGCAGACTAAATGTCCTGCCCAGGCTATATAAAGTTTCACCTTTTTTCACGGTATGCATTACATACAGGTCCGGGCTACTCCCCTGCACCTGAATAATATCCTGTGCATATGCGCCTGCTACTGATAATACAAGTACCGCTAATGTCATGAACGATTTTACCATACTTCGCTGTTTATACCTTTCGGGCAACTAAATTATAAATATTTTATGGTTTGAAACCTAAACGGCGTTTCAACCCTGGATTTCTTTCAGAATACGGAGTTCCTTAGGATAATAATTATTGATACGGTTCGGCAGTACCTTGGCCCAGCCCATCGACATTCCACCATATTGCATTAACGCCCATCCTTTTAGCGTTACAGCTACATCAGGATCTTCTTTTCTCAGGTACTTCAATGCCTGCTCACGGGTCAGGGTTACTTTTTGCACATGTTCTGCTACCAGTGGACTCATTGCCAGCTGGTGATCTGGGATCAGTTCCTTCGCAGCCAACTGACCAGCCTTGACACCAGCTTTCCGCAAATATAAGTGCTGCTGCAATACCGAAACAGCCCCCTGCATCATTTCGGGGAATAATAATACCTCGCCCTGATGCTCCATCATATAAAGTCCTTCGCTGTTTTGTAACCAGGGAAGGATCTTTTCCCTGTCTTTTTTGGTGACTGCTGTGAGTGTATCACGTTGTTTCTTAGCGCTATATTCTTCTCCTGATTTCCGGCGGAAGCAAGTGATAAAGAATCCTTCTCCCTTCACTTTATCCGGATAAAAACGATATCCTTCTGCCGCGGTTTTTACAATGTGCCAGTCTGGTTGCAAAGGCACAGGTATATTTTCCAGGTCGAAATTAGCTGTCAACCAATCCATGATCTCCTCATCTTCTTCCCTGCTGTAAGAACAGGTGGCGTAGATCAGTACTCCTCCTTCTTTCAGCGCCGGCAATGCATCGGCCAGTATTCTCTGTTGCCGCTGACTACACAGCATCACATTTTCTTCTGACCATTCACCGATCGCCTCCGGCTCTCTGCGGAACAGGCCTGAACCTGAACAAGGTGCATCTACCACCATCACATCGAAGAAACCCGGCAGTCGCCCAAAATCTCTCGGATCATTGTTGGTCACCACCACATTGGCAGCTCCCCATTTAGCAATATTGTCTCCCAGCAGGGCTGCCCTTGTTTTGATCACCTCATTGGATACCAACAGGCTGTCCGGGCTGATCAGGGATTGCAATAAGGTGGACTTACCGCCCGGTGCTGCACAGAGGTCCAGCACCTTAAGAGGGGTGGTCAGATCAACTGCCTGCCGTAATACCTGTTCCAGAAACATGGAAGAAGCCTCCTGAACATAGTAGGCCCCTGCGTGAAAATATGGATCAAATGTAAAAGATGGCCTTTCAGCCAGATAATACCCGTCAGTCGTCCACGGTACCCTGCTATACCCTTTGGTAGCCAGTTCTCCCAGTATTCTTTCTGTCGTGTCTTTCTCCTTTATCTTGTTCGGATTAATACGCAGTGAAGTTACCTTTTCTCCCGCCGCATGTATACGCAAAAAAGCTGCCAAATCCATTTCAGGCAGCGAAATCAGACTATCAGTAAATTTTTTAGGAAGCTCCAACCCGCTTTTTGCGGCAAAATACTGAAAATTAAAGTATCGTGATGGAGGAAAATCACCGAATCTAATATGCAGTCACCTTCGGCAACTGTGTAATAGACTTTCACTTATCCACCGGTCTTCATCGATAAATAAAGTGGCGTGCTATGTTATCACCATACTATCATATGCCTGAATGACCATAATTCGGGGAGCGAATCGGGCTGTCATTTTCCAGTAATTGTTAGCATGTACCATCCCTGCAGCAGGGAGGTTCGTCCAATTACAATTTTCTTTACACGTGTGCAATCTCTGCAATCAATTGCTGCATCACGGCTTTGGCGTCTCCGAACAACATGGCGGTCTTTGGTCTGAAAAATAAATCATTCTCAATGCCTGCATACCCAGGCTTCATACTTCTTTTATTGACAATCACAGTTTTTGCACCTTCTACTTCCAATATAGGCATACCGTATATAGGTGAGGCAGGATCACTTTTCGCTGCAGGATTTACCACATCATTGGCACCAAGTACCAATACGACATCGGTGGTATTGAACTGCGGATTGGCCTGTTCCATTTCCAGCAATTTCTCATAAGGCACATCTGCTTCTGCCAGCAGTACATTCATATGCCCCGGCATTCTACCTGCTACCGGGTGAATAGCATATTTTACTTCTATACCTTTGCCTTCCAGCAATACTTCCAGTTCATGACAGGCATGCTGTGCCTGTGCTACGGCCAGTCCATATCCGGGTACGATCATGACTTTGTGTGCATAAGCTAATACGACTGCTGCATCTGATACACTAATTTCCCTGTAAGCATCCTGTTCTTTATGACTACTGGTGGTGACACTACCACCAAAACTTCCGATCAATACATTTTTCAGCGAACGGTTCATGGCTTTACACATCAATATGGTCAGTATTGTTCCTGCAGAACCTACCAGGATACCACCTGTCAACATCACCGGATTATCGTACAGGAATCCGCCACAAGCTGCAGCTACACCGGTAAAGGAGTTCAGGAGTGAAATGACCACCGGCATATCTGCACCACCGATGGGCAATACAAAAAACACCCCGTATAATAGTGACAATACCAATACTGCCACTACACATAAGACCATTCCTGCCGCCTGCATACTTATTGCATATACAGTGAGTGCAACGATGACTACCAGTAAGAATAAATTGAAGATATGCTGCCCATTAAAGGCGATGTCTTTGATCTTTCCGTTTAGTTTTCCCCATGCGATGATGGAACCTGCGAAGGATATACTACCAATTATCAACCCTGCAAAAATTATCAATAAATGCAGACTGGCTGTAGCTGCACCTACATGTCCAAACTCCACGATCGATATCAATGCGGCGCAGGCTCCACCCATTCCATTGAACAAGCTCACCATCTCTGGCATGGCAGTCATCTTCACCTTTTTTGCAGACACCAATCCAATCACCCCTCCTATCATTAACCCGCCTGCTATCCACCAGAAATTGTGCAGGTGTTCACCATTGCGAGTATATAGAAATATCGTTCCCAATATGGCGATGGTCATCCCTCCTGCCGCTATCAGGTTACCTTTGCGGGCAGTGCCGGGATGGCTTAACATTTTCAAGCCGACAATAAATGTAACAGAGCCAATCAGATAGATCAAGGATAACATGGGCTATTTATTTTTCTTTGACTTGAACATTTCCAGCATACGATCTGTCACCACAAAACCGCCCACTACATTCAGCGTTCCCAGGATGACTGCCAGGAAGCCCAGTACCAGTGCGAGATAATTATCTTTCTCCGCCTCTCCCATCACGATAATGGCACCGATGATGACTACACCATGAATGGCATTTGCGCCACTCATCAATGGGGTATGCAACACAGACGGCACCCGGGAAATCACTTCTATACCCAGGAAAACGGAGAGAATCACTACATAGGTCATCTCCATATGTAGTTCGAAAAACGATAGAATGTCCATTGTGCTATTATTTTAATACTGCCTGCAGCCTTTCACTGATCACGGTTCCCTCGTGAGTAATGCAGGCGCCTTTTATGATATCGTCTTGCAGGTTGTTGATTAACTGACCTTCTTTGATCAGTAGTTGCAGGAAATTGAATATGTTCTTAGCATACAGTTTGCTGGCATCGGCAGGCATGCTGGCGGGGAGATTGGAGTCACCTATAATGGTAATGCCATTGTGCAATACGGTCTGCTGATCTTTAGTAAGAGCGGTGTTTCCACCTGTACCTGCGGCCAGGTCTATGATCACACTACCTGGTCGCATATTGTTGATCATGGATGCTGTCACCAGCAGCGGTGCGCGTTTTCCGGGTATCTGGGCGGTCGTGATGACAATATCTGCTTTGGCAATACTGGCTGCGATCAGGACTTCCTGTTGTTGTTTGTAAACGGCAGATTGTTCTACTGCATAACCACCTGCCTGCGAGGCATCGGCGGCACCTTCCACTGCAATGAATTTTGCACCAAGGCTCATCACTTCTTCTTTCACTACAGGCCGGGTATCGAATACTTCTACTACACCACCTAGTCTGCGGGCAGTAGCAATCGCCTGCAGGCCAGCCACCCCAGCACCCAGGATCAATACTTTGGCTGGTGCAATACTACCTGCTGCCGTCATGAGCATGGGAAAATAACGGCCGTACGAGACTGCTGCCACCAATACTGCCTTATAACCGGCAATGTTGGCCTGAGAGCTCAGTACATCCATCGATTGTGCACGTGTAGTTCGGGGTATGTTGTCAAGACTATAAGAGGTAAGGCCGTGGTCAGCCCATTGTTGCATTAATGCGTGGTGATGCAGTGGTTGGTAAACACCGGCCAGGATAGTGCCGGTCCGGAGTAACTGCCAATCTTCCGGGATCTGTATGCTGCATACCAGATCAGATTGTTGCAGGATATCTGCCCTGGGCCTGACATTGGCCCCGGCCTGGAGATAGGTATCATCGGCATAAAAAGCGGCTGCGCCCGCATCTGGTTCTACCCAAACAGTTACGCCCTGTTTTCCCAGCTGCTTTACTATGTCCGGTACTAAAGAAACCCTTTTTTCTGGTAGCTGTTCTTTTAGAACCCCTATGATCATTCAGTGGAATTTATGTACTGAATATACGGCTCTTTTTTGCCATAAAAAAAACGCATTTTTTAAACAAAAAGCCGCCGTTTCCTGCTGGTACGTTTGGCATCAGCAAGAAACGGCGGATCGGCATTGGCCTGTGGCCGGTAATAAAAATTAAAAGCGTTCAGCGATTCCTTTTGCCCCTGCAATAATGCCTGGGATGGAAACGCCTGTCACATAATTACCTGCTATTATTATTCCCGGGAATTTTTCTTCAAAAGATTTTATTTGTTGCCTGGTGGCTGCAAATCCTACATTCAGTTGCGGTATGGCTTTCTGCCACTCACTGAAATGCTGTAATTCAGGTCGTGTGGTCAATCCCAGCAGTTCCATGAATTCTTTTACAACTGTTGCCTGCAATTGCGCAGCACCTATCTTATCAAATAATGATTCCTGCTGTGCACCACCTACGAATACGGTAAATAATACTTTTCCTTCCGGCGCTCTTGACGGGAAAACCGCTGAGTTACAAATAGCCCCCAGGAAATGTTTACCTTCTGCATGTGGCACCAGGAAACCAAAGCCTTCCGGAATTTTACTTTTTGCTTCCGCACCAAAACCAAGGTGCAATACACCCATGTGTGGGTAATGCAGTTCTTTTAATGTGGCAGACAATCCTGCATCAATTGTGTTAATCGCACCAGCAGTGGCATAAGAAGGTGTAGTAAATATCACATGTGCTGCATTCAGCATCTGTGTCTGTCCATTTTCTTCATATTGCACGATATAATCTGTGGCACCTTTGGTAATACCTGTTACCTTACAACCCAGTTTCGCAGGCGTCTGGAGCAGTGATACCAGGCGGTCGGGCAATACCTGATTCCCCCCTTTAAAAGCAATGATTTTCCGGCCACCCATTTCCCCTTTGCTCTTCATCATACCTTTGGTCACACTGCCATAGGTCTTTTCCCATTTCGGCAACATGGGCAATACTTCCTGAATGGACAATTTATCAGGATTACCTGCATAAATACCAGACAGCACGGGCTCAAATACATACTTCATGATCTCCTTACCAAAACGGCGGGTCACGAAAGAGGATACGGATTCTTCTGCTGTAGTTTTATCTGCTTTGCGGAAGCTTTCTGTGAATAATCGCCACTTAGCGCCACCACTTACATATTTCGAACTGATTATTTTCACCGGATTGGGCGAAATACCATGTAACTGTCCGTTTCTAACCAGAAACCGATTCTTGCTGGCAGCTGTCGCTTCCATCACTACATCTTTCAATCCGATCTCTGTGAGAAACGACAACGTATCGGGCGTAGCACCTATTGAGTTAGGTCCTGCATCCAGCTCATAGCCATTGATGTGCATAGAGCGGATCACGCCTCCGGCCTTATCTCCTGCCTCCAGTATCTGATAAGGGATTCCTTTTTTCTGTAACTCGTAGGCGATGCTCAGCCCGGCAATACCGGCGCCTACAATGATAACAGGTTGTTGTGTATCCATGATTAATTATTGGCTTGCAACGCCCCCATCCACTTCACGATTGCCTGCACCCACAGCGGGTGTATATTTAAACAGGGGATCATAGTAAAACTGTCTCCACCGCTACTGATAAAAGAATGTTTCCCTTCCACCGCTATTTCTTCCAGCGTTTCGAGGCAATCGGATACGAAAGCCGGACAAGCTACCAGCAGGCGTTTTACTCCTTGCTTTGGCAACTCTTCCAGTTGTGTGGCAGTGTAAGGCTTGAGCCATTCTTCCTGTCCCAGTCTGGATTGGAAAGATACACTCCACTTCTCACGTGGAATATTCAGTTTTTCTGCTACCAGTTCTGCAGTAATATGTACCTGATGACGATAACAAAAATCATGCGCAGGAGAGTCTACATGACAGCAATCGGCCACCTGCAGGCAATGCTTGCCGGTGATGTCGCCTTTGTGTATATGCCTTTCCGGTACACCATGATAACTGAACAGGAGGTGGTCAAAGTCCTTAGATACGTAAGGACGCATGCTCTCTGCCAGTGCATTGATGTAATCAGGTTCTTTATAGTAAGGAGGTACCACGGTGAGTTTGAACGGGTACTTCTTCTTTTTATGTACACTCTTCGCATGCTCCACAGCCGTTTCGTAAGATGACATGGCGTAATGTGGATACAGCGGCAGTAATACCACTTCTTTCAGGTTCGGATTTTTCTTTAACAGATTTTCGTAGGCCGCTTCCTGAGAGGGATTACCATAACGCATGGCTATTTCTACCGGCATGTCCAGATCATGGGTGACTGCATTCTGCAATTGCTTTGTCAACACGATCAGGGGAGAACCCTCTGGCCACCAGATGGACTGATATGCCTCAGCGGACTTCGGCGCGCGCCGGGGTACTATGATACCTTTGATCAGCAATAAACGAAAGAGGTAAGGGTAATCGATCACCCTTTTGTCCATCAGAAATTCATTTAAATATCGCTTAACATCGGGTACTGCGGTAGAATCCGGTGAACCTAAGTTCATCAGAATGATTCCTATATCAGATTTAGCTTCCATTCGTCTCTTTAAAGTTGATGCAAATGTAATTGGTTTGGCGTCCTGTAAATGTCATACAATTGTTGAAATAACGGATAGTGACTGATTTTGGATTTGAATTACCCCAAATATTTCCCATTGAAGCCGATGTCACAGGCAGCAGCTTTCAATGGTATGGTGGCGTGGACCTGTGGCAGGCTTAAAAAAAAGAAATGAATGACCACATAATAAGATGAAGGACAGCCTGACCAGAATTAATTCACAAACTGATAAAAATCATTTTTCAGCTAATACTGATCACCATCAGTGGAAATGACTAACTAATGACAGCCTGAAGCCTGATGTTGCACTGTATGAATGTATTTTTGCACCGGAAGCTTATAATAAACAATGCAGGGTAGTCAATCAAAGGATATAGCCCACTATCATATAGTTGGTATCAACTATAAAAAGACAGATGCAGCTATAAGGGGGTCGTTCGCAATCAATCAGGCACAATACGGGCAATTGCTCGAGCAGGCAAAAGCTGCGTACCTCGATGATGTGTTCGTACTCTCCACTTGTAACAGAACAGAGATCTATGGCTTTGCTGAAGATCCACAACAACTGGTTGAAATGGTGTGTCGCCAGACAGAAGGCGATTGCAACCTCTTCAGCCAGCTTTCCTATGTTAAATCAGGCGAAGAGGCCATCAAGCACCTGTACCAGGTAGGTACGGGGCTCGATTCTCAGATCCTGGGTGACTATGAAATTATTGGTCAGATCCGCAACGCAACAAGATTCGCGAAAACCAACGGATGCCTCGGCGGTTTTCAGGAGCGACTTGTCAACAGCGTACTGCAGGTGTCAAAGCTGATTAAGAATGAAACCGCACTCAGTGCCGGTACCGTATCTGTAGCCTTTGCCGCTGTACGGATGCTGGAATACAAAGTGCCGGACATCCTCAATAAAAAGATCTTACTGGTAGGTGTAGGTAAAATAGGCCGTAATACCATCAAGAATATGATGGATTACCTCGGCGTGGCAGATGTAACACTGGTCAACAGGACACTGACTGTAGCCGAAGATTTTGCCAAACAACATGGTCTTCGCTATGCACCCTACGAAAACCTGGCAAAAGAACTGAACAGAGCCGATATTATCCTGGTAGCCTCCAATGCACCAGAACCTAATATTCTCAAAAAACACTTTGAAGGATCAGCCCCCAAACTGATTATAGACCTCTCTATCCCCTTCAATGTGGCGCCGGAAGTCTGTGAACACCCTCATATCTCTCTGGTAAACGTAGATGAATTATCCAGGATACAGGACGAAACATTGCAGATGCGGCAGCAGGAAGTGCCAAAAGCACTCTCTATTATCGAAGAGCACATGAACGAGTTCCTCTACTGGTATAAGATGCGTAAGCATGCAGTGGTACTCAAAGCCGTGAAAGATAAGCTACAGGAGATCCATACCAGGGAAATCCAACAGCAGAAAAACGGTGCACAATATAAACTGGAAGATATGGAAGCTGTCTCGTCGCGTATCATCCAGAAAATGATCAACCTGATGGCTGGAAAGGTGCGCCGGGAAACAGATAAAAGTGATCAGTACATCTCCATGATCAACGATATTTTCGAGGCAGGAGTTAAGCAGGATTAATCATAATGAGTAAAGAAATTAAGATCGGCACAAGGGAAAGCCAGCTCGCGCTGTGGCAGGCTAATAAAGTGAAAAGCCTCCTGGAAGCACAGGGTTATACAACTGTGCTGGTGCCCATAAAAAGTGAAGGCGATATAGACCTCGTCACTCCACTGTATGAGATAGGCGTACAAGGCATATTTACAAAAAGCCTTGACATCGCATTGCTGAACGGACGAATTGATATCGCCGTACATTCTCTCAAAGACGTTCCCACCCAACTACCTACAGGTATTATACAGGCTGCGGTACTCGAAAGAGGCCCTGTAAAGGATCTGCTGGTTTATAAAACAGATACTGCTTTCCTGGACCAACAGGATTATGTGGCAAATATCGCTACCAGTAGCGTACGCCGCAAAGCACAATGGTTACGCAAATACCCAAAGCATCAGCTGCACAACCTGCGTGGTAATGTGAATACACGCCTGCAGAAACTGGCTGCTGAAAACTGGGATGGTGCCATCTTTGCCGCTGCCGGTCTGGAAAGAATCGGAGTGCGACCTGCTACCTCTGTGGAGATAGACTGGATGCTGCCTGCTCCTGCACAGGGCGCAGTAGTATCCGTATGCCGTGAGCAGGATGACTACTGCCGGCAGGCACTGGAAGCACTGAATGATCTGCCTACTGCATTATGTACACGTATTGAACGCGACTTTTTACGCACACTGATGGGTGGTTGTACCACGCCTATTAGTGCATATGCGTCTATTAAAGATGGTGTGGTGCAATTCAATGGTGAGCTGTGCAGCCTGAATGGAGATACTTTGCTGAGCATTGGAGATAGTGCACCACTGGAACAGGCAGGTATCATAGGCAAGCGTGCTGCTGAAAAAATTCTCGCACAAGGTGGGGATAAAATTGTAGCACAGATAAAAAATGGCAACTAAGTACAACATATTAAGTACAAAATCGCTACCAGCTATTTTTTATCAGATAGCTGAGGAGAATGATATCCAGCTTCGCATACATGAGTTTATAAAAATAGAGCCTGTTTACATTTCACCGGATCTTCAGGCTGAGATCAGGCAGCTGGTACAAACCTGCAATGTCAGTATTTATACCAGTGGCAATGCTGTATGGATGACCAGGGAAATGGTTGCTCCCAAACAAATATGCTGCCTGTCAGGTCCTACGCTCGAAGCAGTTCAACAAGCATTTCCTCAGGCTACGATCGTTGTCACTGCTGATAATGCCACTGAACTGGCAAAGCAAATGATCGCCACAGGTACTATTCAATCTGCTGTGTTTTTCTGTGGCAATAAACGTCGTGATGCATTGCCAGACCTTCTTCAACAACATCATATCGCGCTTAGGGAAATAGTGGTATATGAAACATTGCCTGTTCCCGTTCCCATAGAGGGACATATAGATGGTGTGCTATTCTTCAGCCCCAGTGGCGTGGAGTCTTACTTCCAATATAATAAACTGGAATCAGACACCATCTGCTTTGCTATCGGACCTACTACCGGCGATGCATTGAAAGCATATACCAATCATATAGTGGTGATGCATAAAGAGAAGCCATCTGCAAAAAACCTTCTACAACTAGCAATAACTTATTTTAACAATCATAACTGATACTAATGAGTGCATTAAAGAATGACCTTTTACTGAGAGCTTTGCGCGGAGAAAAAACGGAACGTACACCTGTGTGGATGATGCGCCAGGCCGGCCGTTATCTCCCTGATTATATCAAGCTGCGGGAAAAATATTCCTTCTTTGAACGCTGTATGAAACCTGAACTGGCTACAGAAATTACTGTGATGCCTGTACACCAGGTAGGCGTAGATGCCGCCATTATCTTTTCCGATATCCTTGTAGTACCACAGGCTATGGGTCTGGAAGTACAACTGATCGAAAAAACCGGTCCGGTTTTACCAGATCCGATCAGGACGATCGAAGATATGAAAAGAGTATGCGTACCAGATGTAAATGATAAACTCGGTTATGTATTCGATGCACTGCGCATGACCAAACAGGCCCTGGATGGTGCTGTACCGCTGATCGGTTTTGCAGGTGCACCATGGACCCTGCTGTGCTATATGGTACAGGGTCGTGGTTCAAAAACTTTTGATGGTGCCAAGCAATTCTGTTATCAGCAACCAGCTGTTGCACATCAACTGCTGCAAATGATCACTGACACTACTATCATCTATCTGAAAGAACAGGTAAAAGCCGGTGCTGACCTGGTTCAGATCTTTGATTCATGGGGTGGCATGCTGAGCCCTGAAGATTTTGAAGTTTTCTCTCTCCAATACATGCGCCAGATTGTAGCTGCGCTGAAAGACATTTGCCCAACCATTCTCTTTGCAAAAGGAGCCTGGTTTGCGCTGGAAGAAATGGCTGCAACCGGTGCCCATGGCCTGGGTATAGACTGGTGCATCAAGCCTGAACTGGCCAGACAATTTGCTGGTCCAAACGTAACTTTGCAGGGTAATTTCGATCCGGCTAAATTACTGGCCCCTATTCCAGAGATCGAAAAAGCAGTAAAGAACATGCTGAAGAGTTTTGGTGGCCACAGGCACATTGCTAACCTGGGACACGGCATTCTTCCCAACGTACCGGTTGATCATGCAAAAGCATTTGTAGAGACTGTAAAAGCGTACTAATGAGCGTTAAAGAAAAATTCATTCCTTTTATACATCAGTTGCAGGATGATATCTGTGCAGCGTTGGAACAGATAGATGGAAAAGCAACCTTCCGCGAAGATCGATGGGAACGCCCTGGTGGCGGTGGCGGTAAAACCCGTGTAATTGCTGATGGGAACGTGTTTGAGAAAGGTGGTGTAAACACCTCAGTGGTAGAAGGTGAATTGCCTGAAGTAATGGCGAAACAGTTTGGGGTAACAGGTGGTCAATTCATGGCCTGTGGTATCTCGCTGGTGATCCATCCAGTCAATCCTTTTGTACCTACAGTCCATGCTAACTGGCGTTACTTTGAGCTCTATGATGCACAGGGTAATGTGAAAGATAGCTGGTTTGGTGGTGGTGCAGATCTTACACCTTATTATCTGGATGAGGAAGATGGCAGACACTTCCATCGTACATTTAAAAACGCCTGCGATCCTTTTGGTGCTGAGTATTATCCGCTGTATAAAAAACAATGTGATGAATACTTTGTAAACAAGCATCGTAATAATGAAACACGTGGAATTGGTGGTATCTTCTACGATTATCTTCGTCCGGATGCCAACAGAACCGCAGAAGATCTGTACAACTTTTCCAAAGCTACAGGCGAAGCTTTCATACCAGCTTACCTGCCGATTGTAGCCAGGACAAAAGACCTGCCTTATACAACTGCCAATAAAGACTGGCAGGAATACAGGAGAGGTCGTTATGTAGAATTCAACCTGATCCATGACAGAGGTACGTTATTTGGCCTCAAGACGAATGGCAGAATTGAATCTATCTTAATGAGCTTACCACCCAGAGCCCGCTGGGAGTATGATTATCACCCGGAACCAGGTAGTCCTGAAGCCAGGCTGGTAGAATATCTGCAACCACGTGAATGGGCATAAATTGCTAACAACAAAAACGAAGATACTATGATTCGCCGTAACAGAATTTTGAGAGCAAATCCCTCCATACGTGCTATGGTAGCGGAAACGATTTTAAGGCCGAGCGATTTCATTGCCCCCTTATTCATTGTAGAGGGAAAGAATGTGAAAGAAGAGATCATTTCTATGCCGGGCTATTACCGGTATTCACTGGATCTGATCGTTACAGAAGTGAAAGAACTGTGGAGTCTGGGCATAAAGAGTGTACTGCTGTTCGTAATGGTTCCTGATAACCTGAAAGATAATAAAGGTACTGAGGCGGTGAATCCTGATGGATTGATGCAGCGCAGTATCAAAGCCATTAAGGAAGCTGTTCCGGGTATGGTTGTGATGACGGATGTGGCACTGGATCCTTATTCTGTCTATGGCCATGATGGTATTGTAGAGAATGAGCAGATCGTAAACGATGCGACGGTAGAAGTACTGACCCGAATGAGCCTGAGCCATGCACAGGCAGGTGCAGACTTCGTAGCGCCAAGTGATATGATGGACGGCCGTATCCTGGCAATCCGTAATATCCTGGAAGCGAATGGCTTTACCAACACAGGTATCATGGCATATAGTGCCAAATATGCTTCCTGCTTCTACGGCCCCTTCCGTGATGCACTGGATTCTGCACCAGGTTTTGGTGACAAGAAAACTTACCAGATGGATTATGCGAACTCCACAGAAGCAATCCTGGAAACGCAGCAGGATATAGAACAAGGCGCGGATATTGTAATGGTAAAACCTGCATTGGCTTACCTGGATATCATCCGTATCCTGAAAGATAATGTACATGTACCTATCAGTGCTTACCACGTGAGTGGAGAGTACGCTATGATCAAAGCAGCAGCACAAAAAGGCTGGCTGGATGAGAACAAAACCGTACTGGAAACACTGACCAGCATCAAGCGTGCGGGAGCAAGCCTGATTGCTACTTATTTTGCGAAAGACGCAGCTAAATTATTACAATAAACAGCTTTAACTACCATGTACGAGCAAAGCAACAAACTTTTCGACCAGGCTAAAAATGTCATTCCCGGTGGTGTAAACTCCCCTGTACGCGCATTCAAAAGTGTAGGCGGGACGCCCGTTTTCATGAAGTCCGCCAAGGGGGCCTACCTCTATGATGTAGATGGTAACAGATACATTGATTATATCAATTCCTGGGGTCCAATGATCATGGGGCATGCCTATGAGCCAGTGGTAAAAGCCATTCAGGAATATGCTGCCTATTCCACTTCTTTCGGTGCGCCGACAGAACTGGAAACTAAGATTGCGGAGCTGATCGTGAGCATGGTACCGAATATAGAGATGGTTCGTATGGTAAACTCAGGTACAGAAGCGTGCATGTCTGCCCTACGCGTGGCCAGAGCCTTTACCGGTCGTAATAAGTTCATCAAATTCACGGGTAACTACCATGGTCATGCCGATGCATTTCTCGTAAATGCGGGCAGCGGCGTGGCTACTTTGGGTATACAATCTGTGCCTGGTGTTACGCAAACTGTTGCAGAAGATACGTTGACCGTTCCTTACAATAATTTACCGGCTGTGGAAAATTTGGTGAGGGAGTTTCCTGACCAGATAGCAGCAATAATTGTGGAACCGGTAGCGGGTAATATGGGTTGTATCCTCCCCCAGCAAGGGTTTTTGGATGGCCTTCGTTACATCTGCGATGAGCACAATATCCTCCTGATCTTTGACGAGGTGATGACGGGTTTCCGTTTGGCCAGAGGAGGCGCGCAGGAACTGTTCAATATTAAAGCAGATTTGGTTACCTTTGGCAAGATAATTGGCGCAGGGATGCCTGTAGGAGCCTTCGCCGGACGTAAGGAAATCATGGAAAATGTAGCACCGGCTGGTAAAGTCTACCAGGCTGGGACATTGAGCGGCAATCCTATAGCCATGATAGCTGGTTATACACTGTTGCAGACGTTAAACGACAATCCTGACATTTACCGGCAATTGGCAGAAAAGACAGCATACCTCTCAGGTGGATTACAATCAATATTAAATGCGGCTGGCATCGTACATCAGGTTAATAGCATTGGTTCAATGCTGAGTGTGCATTTTGCAGAATATCCGATTATTGATTTTGACGCGGCCTCCGGCGCAAACAACGAATTATTCAAGCGTTTCTTCCATGGGATGTTGGAAAAAGGCGTTTACCTGCCTCCTTCCGCATTCGAAAGCTGGTTCTTAAGCAATGCTTTGACAATCGAAGATCTGGACACCACAATTGCAGCTGCAAAAAGCGCGATTGAGTCCCTGAAATAGTTAACAATTCAAATCCTGTGCAGAGTGGAAAAACGCCCCGGTCAAGTCGGGGCGTTTATTTTTTTATGTATGTCTGTGTGCGAGTAGCCAGGTTTGTGTGAGCGATTAGCTGCGCCGGTGAAAGCGATTGGGTATGCCTGTGTAAGCGATTGGCTACGCCAGTGCGAGCGATCAGCTATATTTTTTCGAGCGATCAGCTACGCCTTTGCGAGCGATTATTTACGTTTGTGTGAGAGTAGCCACGGTACTAAATCCGGTTCAGCAAAAGCATTATCCCAGCTATTGTGTCCTACACCCGGATATTCAGAATATTTTACTTCCGCTTTCAGTTGTTTCAACGCTTCATAATAGTTTCTTGAACCTTGTACTGGTACTACAGGATCAGCACCACCATGGAAGATCCAGACAGGGATGCTTTTGAATTTCTTCGCGTTTTCCACAGCACCGGCACCACAGATAGGGAAGCCAGCAGCCCATTTATTGGGATAACGGGCCAGCAGATCGAATGTACCCATGCCTCCCAGAGATAATCCACCGAGGTAGACTTTCTTTGTTTCGATTTTACCTGTTTTGTTTAAGCTGTCAACCAGCTCTCCTACTAACCTGCCGGGTGTGGTTGGAGGTGCATCAGCGGGAAACATACGGCCTGTTCCTGAGCGTTCAAATGGCCCCCAGGTAGAGTCATTAGGGAGTTGCGGAAAGATGACGAACGCAGGGTATTTTTCGCGTATGGAGTCCTGTAAAAATAAGGCACCACCATGTGTGAGTTGTGCGGCATTGTCACGGCCCCGTTCTCCGGAACCATGGAGGAATACGATGAGGGGGTATTTTTTATGAATATCGTAGTGCAAAGGTGTGAGCATACGGTAGCGAAGGGTATCTCCGTTGTGGACGTATTGCTCGTAGCTGTATGCACTGTAATCAGGTGTCTGCGCTTTGGCGAGAGAAATGAGCAGGCATAGCAGGACGGTAAAATATGTCTTCATCATGGAATTATGGATTAGATATACAAATTAGGAAGATACCAGTTGTGAAAACAAATTTTTAAATTTGCTATATATATTTTACGCCTGTGAATTTAACTCCAATTGATGCATTAGAAGGACATTAGGAAGAATGCCTGGATGAAACTACTTATCGCAAACACATTACCAGGGATGTCGATCCATACATCCGCTATACAGAAAAGGGTACCTGACGGTACCCTTTTCTCTTTAATACTTCAACATAAAGTGCTGTTTTATCTTCATATCGGGCAGGAAGAATACGAGGCCGATAAAGAACAGATCGATCGTAAACGTCACTCTGGGATGATCCTGGATCGCCTTCCATGCTTTTTCCATGTCTTCAGTCCAGTGAATGTCATCAAAGATAAAAATGGAATGATCATGTGATTTGGCCAGACACTGTTCAAAATATTCCAGTGTAGGAATAGAGCGATGATTGCCATCGATGAACACATAATCCACCTGTGGCAACTCATCCAGCACTCCTGCCAGCACGTGGTCAAAATTTCCTACACGCTGGGTAATATTCTGTATACCCAAAGACTGAAAATTCTTCCCCGCTTTCGCCGCAATATTCGGGCATCCTTCTATGGTATAGACCTTTGCATCGGGTGCTGCTGCTTTGGCCATATAAGAAGTAGACAGTCCCATGGATGTACCTAGCTCCAGTAAATACTTCGGTTGATAGTATTTAATAAGTCTGTAAAATAGCTGTCCGAATTTAGGCGGTTTGGCCGCGTGCCGGGTAATATCCCTGACTGCCCGCTCCTTACCGGCATTCATCAGGGAACCTGCTCCCAGGTCAGTGACCTGCAGGGTTTCATTACTCTTTAACAGATCTTTCCGCAGTTGTTCAACTGCTTTATAATCCGCAGGTTGGCTTTTATCCCTCAATACATCTTCGATCAATGAATACACAAACGGAGAGTGTACATCATGCCGGTTACCGGCTGTGAAGTAGTAATTCAGGTATTTTTTAGCAAGTTGCCACTGTACATTCATCAGATTAATAAATTTTCGCCCGGATCAGCCCTATTTTATGCAGGCGGTGTTGCATTGATACACGCAATACCCCTAATCCGTATATAGCACTTCTTTTAAAGTTAATACTGGATGCTTCATCAAAGTATTTGGTAGGACAGGTCACCTCTCCTATCTCGTAGCCTTTCATAAAGATCTGGGACAACATTTCATTATCAAAAATAAAATCGTCATTGTCAGCCATAAAGTTGATATCCCTGAGTACAGTAGCTGAAAATGCACGGTAACCAGTGTGGTATTCACTCAGTTTTTCGTCCATAAGCAGGTTCTGGAACAGGGTCAGGCAACGGTTAAAGAAGTATTTATAACCGGGCATGCCACCTTTTAATGCTCCTTTACCCAGGATCCTTGAGCCGAGCACTACCGGGTAAACGTCATTGGCAATGATTGAACTCATTGCCAGGATCAGTTTTGGTGTGTACTGATAATCAGGATGTAGCATGATTACAATATCTGCGCCTAATTCCAGGGCTTTAATGTAACAGGATTTCTGGTTACCGCCATAACCTTTATTGTTATCATGACGGATGATATGTTGGATACCCAGTCGCTTACCAACGGCGACAGTCTCGTCTTTACTGGCGTCATCGACCAGTACTACGTCATCCACTATATCAAATGGTATTTCCTGATAGGTTTTTTCCAGTGTTAATGCAGCGTTGTAGGCAGGCAAGACTACCACTATCTTTTTATTATTCAGCATGCTAGTGGGTAAATTTCGGGGCAAAGGTAATAAAGTAGTTGAAAGACTGGCAATTTCAACTTAGTATAAATTGTTATCTTTGTGCCAAAATGCATTTTGGCACCATATTTTCTTAACATTTAGGTTGATATAGTTCCAAAATGCTAAAAATAGCATGCTAATTCACTTACAGGTCTCAACTGCTGGTTATTGATTTATAACCTTAGGAGGAGATTGTACCTGACAGTGAACAATTTGCAAATCAAATCAGGCCAATATCATGCATTTTAATTCTATGAGATATCTGACACTATTATTGATCTGTCTTGCCGGCACTCAAATTGCCCTGGCACAGGAACCTAAGCCTCAACAACCTACGGATCCTAACGCTGAATTAAAAAATGTGGTAATGCCACAAGTTAGGACCCAGGACACTACCATTCGAAGAATAATGGAGGAATTACAAAAAATCCAGGCAAGCGATCAGACGAATTCAAGCGCCATTCAGGGGTTACTGCAGGGCCGGGAAATTGATAACATCACAAAGTACCAGCTGATCAGGAACAACATTGTCTATGCGAGCGAAACCTACTACCTGTTGAACAAAAAAATTATTGACCTGAAGTCACGTACGACTACCAATAATCTGGATGTTTTCATCACTTCACTGAACAACCCTGAAAGTAAAGAACTGGGTTTCTCACTGAGTGACCGAATTGTAGAACTGGTAGAGAAAGTGGTACTAAAAGGTAAGAAGGATAAAAACGATGACAAGAGTAACAAGATCGTAGAATCGACCAAGTCGATTATCGCGAGCCCTATCTTCCAGAGTTTTACTTCGCTGACGCCTCCTTTGGCTATCGCTAACTCTGTAATGAACTTCCTGCACAGTGTGAGCATCAACAACAAGGAAATCAATCAGCAAACACTGAAAGAGTTTGAAAAAGAACTGAACAAATATGTAGTATACTACACGGCGCTGAACGATGCGAACAACAAGTTTGAGTATGGTCTGAACTTCAACAAAGATCAGCTCAACCTGCTGCACGATAACCTGTACGATCACATCATGTTCACAGCCAGTGCACTGAAATTCAACCTGCCACAGCGTGGTAACAAGTCGCTGGGTGAAACACTGAACGATTTCTTCTTTGACTTCAAGAAAGAAAAAGTGGTATTGTTCTTTGATGACCTGGAAAACAAGTATACAAAAGGCAAGAAAGTAGATTATGAAGCCCTGCTGCGTGAAAATCCAAATCTGAAAGAGGTGAACAACCAGCTGGAAGATCTGGTAATGCAGACAAAACGCTTTGAGAATCTGTACAATGAATACTTTACACTGCTGGATTCTTACTATGGTAAAGTAGCGAATGCGCTGAAGATTGCACAGGATAATGGTCTGGCAGATAAGTCTACCATTGATGCAAAACAATCTGAGTTCCGCAACCTGAAGGATGAAGCTGTGAAAGAAATTCAGGCGTCTATCAACATTAAGGAGCTTTACAACAATACTGATAAGATCAAGTATCGTTACAGAATATTCTAAGAAATATATAGGTTATTAAATACGGCCACTGGCCGTCCTTTCCGCCAATTACTGCTTGTGCCTTCGGCATTAGCAATAATTGGCGGTTATTTTTTGAATTTTATTTTATTGTGGAGGAGTGTTTTTAAAAGGAAAATCAAAGGGATACACGCCCATTTAATTATGTAAAATTCAAAGAGTATTTTTTTAAGTTACTTTTGCGGTATGACTACCGTTCAACTGGAATATATTGTTGCTGTAGACACCTACCGCAGTTTTGTCCTCGCCGCAGAGAAATGCTTTGTTACGCAACCGACGTTGAGTATGCAGATTCAGAAGCTGGAGGATGAATTAGGAGTTAAAATATTTGACCGAAGTAAACTCCCGGTAGTACCTACCGAGATCGGTGTAGAAATAGTAGAGCAATCCCGTATTATACTGAAAGAAAACAGCCGGATCAAAGAGATTGTATCCGGACATAAAAAAGAAGTACAGGGCAATCTTCGTGTAGGAATAATTCCTACACTGGCACCTTATCTCCTGCCTCGTATTCTGACAGGTTTCATAAAGAAATATCCGAAGGTAAAACTGGAGATCTGGGAGTACCCTACGGAACAGATTGTACAGCAGTTAAAGCTGGAGCAACTGGACTGTGGGTTGCTGGCAACCCCGCTGGAGAATCCGAATCTGGAGGAGCAGCCGTTGTTTTATGAATCTTTCGTGGTATATGCTGCGAAAACGAATCCGCTGTTTGAAAAGAAGGTGGTGAAGCCGGAGGATATCGATGTGCGGGAAGTATGGTTGCTGAATGAAGGGCATTGCATGCGAAACCAGGTACTGAATATCTGTAGGGATAAGTTTACCATGGGAGAATACAAAAACCTGGAGTATAATACAGGGAGTGTAGAGACACTGAAGCGGATGGTGGATCTGAATGCAGGTTATACCATCTTACCTGAGCTGTCATTACAGGACCTGTCTGCAAGACAGATGAATATGGTGCGGTTTTTTAAGTCGCCGGAACCAGTGAGGGAGATTAGTTTAGTAACACACAGGTTCTTTGTAAAACAGGCGCTGATTGCTGCGTTTAAGAAGGAGATCCTGGCACATGTGCCGGAGAAAATGAAGGCGCAGAAAAATAAGAAAGTGATTGAAATTACTTCATAAAAAAAGGGGCCGGTAATATCGGCCCCTTTTTCATTATCATTTTACTGGTTTGTAGTACTTCATTGCTTCAGGCATCAGGTTCTGCAACTGTGCAATTCTGCGCTCATCGCTCGGGTGAGTACTCATCAGCTCCATTGGTTTGCTGCTGCTTGCACTTGCGGATGCCATTCTCTGCCAGAAAGGAATGGACTCCTGTGGATTATAACCCGCCATTGCCATAAAGATCACGCCCAGGTGATCTGCTTCCAGCTCATTCTGTCTTGAAAACGCCAGCAGGCCTAAATTGCCACCTACACCAAAAGACTGCAGGAAGATATTCTGGGCCTGTGGATTTTTATTCAACGCTACGGATCCAGCGATTTCAATACCCTGGGATACCAGCTGCTGGCTCATACGTTCATTACCATGTCTGGCAATCGCATGCGCAATTTCATGTCCCATTACACAGGCCAGAGAAGTTTCGTTCTGTGTTACCGGCAGCAGGCCAGTGTACACCACTACTTTACCGCCTGGCATACACCATGCATTTACTTCTTTATTATCTACCAGGTTAAATTCCCATTTATAATTCGCGACTTCATTGCCCATGTTATTCTGGGTCATGTACTGAGTAACGGCAGCACTGATACGTGCACCTACTCTCTTTACCATGTCGGCATCTTTGTTGCCGGCGGTCGTAACAGTTTTATTTTGCGTGAGGAAAGTCTGGTACTCCGTCAGCGCCATGGACTGCATGGTACTTTCGGGAATCAGGTTTAATTGCTTGCGACCAGTGATAGGTACTTTCGCACAGCTCATCATCATTGCTACACTCGCTCCAATAAAGAGGATTTTTTTTTGCATCTGAAACAAATTTGAATTTTATGGGGGGCGCCCCTTTGAATGCTACAGTCTATAAACGGATTTGATCATGGTCATTACGAATGTCGTAATAATCATGATCAAATATTATAAAAATAAGGTAAATAATTTGTGATACAGTGCAAGAGATATGCCAAATCCAGGAATTACTTCCTGTCTCTGTGCCTGAACAAAGGCACTTTACTTTCGTTACCATTCAGTAAGCGGAAGATATTTTTCTGGTGAGTCAGTACCACCATCAGGGCTACAGCGATAGCGAAGATGCGATAAAACGTCTCAGGTTCATTGAAGATAAACAGGATCAGGATAGGAAAAGCAATACTTGCTATGATAGAGCTCAATGATACGTATCTGGTCAGGAACAGGATCAACAGGAATACTCCCACGCAGCAGATAGCTACGAGAGGCTGAATAGCCAGCACTAATCCGAACAGGGTAGCGATGCCTTTACCGCCACGGAAACCTGCCCAGATAGGGAAGATATGCCCTACTACTGCTGCAAGGCCCAGACCAATCTGTAAGTTTACCAATTGAGTCAGGTGATCAGGATTGTTATAATAACCTACCAGATAAGCCAGCCGCACAGCCATTACTCCTTTGATCATATCGACCAGCATCACAAACGATCCGGCTTTTGGACCTAAAACACGGAAGGTATTGGTAGCACCGGCATTGCCACTACCATATTCCCGGATGTCCATACCAAATACGCCTTTGCTCACCCATACTGCCGTAGGTATGGACCCGATCAGATAAGCACAAAAAAGCAACAATAATTCTGTCATACAATAAGTTAGGTTTTGCTAAGATAGTAATTTTTCAATGTTAAAGTCCGTTAAAGTTAAGAAAATATTAAGATTAACATTAACACGAACATTGGATTATCAGGACTTATTATATAAGCATGTTATAACATATAACCTATTTTCTTGCTAATAATTTCATAGCCAGCCAATTATCCTTATCAAGTGCGGTTTCCAGTACCAAACCGTGCTGCCGGGCCGCCTCTAAAATAGCAGGTTCATCCTCTTTTAAAATACCGCTCAACAGGAGAATACCATCTCTCTCCAGCAATCTACGCATATCGGCCATGAACTCCAGCAGGATGTTCCGGTTAATATTAGCTAACACGATGTTGTAAGTGCTCCGGATATTCTTAAGGGTATCGGATTGCCATACTTTTACGGCAAGGGCGCCATTATTTTCGATGTTTTCCTTTGTATTTTCTACGGACCAGGTATCGATGTCAATCGCATCGATCACAGCGGCGCCCATTTTGGCAGCGAGGATAGCCAGGATACCGGTACCCGTACCAAAATCGAATACTTTTTTGCCGCGGAACTCTATGCCCTGCATCAGTTTGATCATGGATGCAGTTGTAGCATGGTGCCCCGTGCCGAAAGACATTTTAGGTGTGATTACCACTTCGTGCAGTGGCGTAGGATCAAATGGCGCATGAAAAGAGGCCCGGATACCGCAGAAATTGTCGACCAGTACCGGCTGGAAATTACTTTCCCATACTGCATTCCAGTTTTCCTGTTCTACAGTCTGGCTTGTATATGTTACGCCGTAATCTGTGGTGAGGGTGTTCACTGCTTCCTCATCAAAATTATTCGCTGGAATGTATGCTACCAGCGTAGCTCCTTGTTCTTCAAACCCGTCGAATCCTATTTCAGATAACTCAGCTATAAGAATATCTTTTATTTCATTTGTACAGGTAAGGGTGATAGCTGTATGTGTCATAAGGCAAATTTAATAAAATCGACAATTGCAGTATAGGATGGTAACACGTTAATGCCTCATTTTCATGTTATTGTAATGTTAATGGTAGAATATCCCTGTTTACAGCTATATACCACATAATATGTTAATTTTATATTTGCAATATAGTTAATATAAAATTTGTATCCTATGAAGACCTGTTTACTTGCTATCGCGGCCCTCTTCCTTTCCCTCATGACCCAGGCACAAGATGTTGTGAAGTTGTTCCATGATGATACCATGGTGGATTCAATTACTTATACCAACAACACCAGTGTAATAGTTATTAATAAGGTTGACCTGGTTAATTATTTCAAAGTGCTGGACACTATGCTTTACAACAATTGTTATGAGCCTAAGAGTTTCCGTAACATCCAGTTTGCACACCTGACCAACCAGGAAGTGGAGAATCACTTCAAAGCTGCTAAAGCATGGTTGGACGATTCAACCCATACTGAGTACAATTTCGATACTAATAAATTCACGCTGTTCTGGACACAGGGCGAAGGTATACTGTTGCCTTATATTGAAGACATGTTGTCTCAGTTGCTGGTAGATGGCAGACTGGCGGTAGTAGAGAAATCTTCTAAAGTACGTGTACCTCAGTACAATATTTTCTATGAGTGGATTGGTGGAGGAGAGTATAAGATTTATAAACTTCCAAGTGGAAAGATCATCTTCAGAGAAAGTAATTATTATCTGGAGCAACTGAGCAAAAGCTAACTAACCCAACATCTGATATTCATGCTTGCTGAAAATGGCGCCCTTTGTGGCGCCATTTTATATTGGGAGATGATTCTATTTTTAAGCCGTCAGCAAGCGATGCTAGTTCCGGATGAATTAGTAATCCGAATACGCTTTTGCATGGCACAAAATAATATCCTGGTGTGATACATTATGTGCGTAATAGCTATCGCCTATTAACTTTTTCCATTCCGCATCAGCACTAAATGCCTTCCAGTGGGCCTCTCTTTCAGCTCTGCCTGTAAAGCTGGTCATATACATCAGGTTGGGCATTTTGCTGCCACTCAACACACTGGAGTAAAACACCGCATTAAAGCCCAGGCGCCGGAAAATTCCCACTTCATTACCCTTGTTGAACATTTCTACCTTATTCTGATATAAACGCTCTGTAGGGCCTTCATAACTACGCAATTCATAAATGGCACCGGTATCTTTTTTAAACCCGGGCGTTGCCATCTGCGGCATTTCTGGGAAGGCTTCCAGGATAATGGTCTCCATCCTGGTATAAATGGGGTTATCCCAGGCTGTTTCCAGGTATTCCTTTCCGTCCTGCAGGTAGGCAGCATCTTTCATGGCATTTTCAGGCCATTTCAGCAGCTTTTCCAGATTGAATGAAGGTATGAGTATGTAAAGTGTAGTATCGTTGTTAATAGGTTTAAACACCCCTATTTTCCCAAAACCCTGTTTGTGTAAAACAGGCAGTAATGCCTGCTGGCAATAAGTATCCAGTCTGGCCTCCTGCCCTTTATCTTTCAGATGATATACCAGCAAGCTATAGTATTCTTTTTTTGGTGGTACAGGATGTGCCTGTGTCATCCAGGGCAGGAGGGAAAAGAACAGGCAAAGCACATTAAAAGTGTTTCCGTTTAAGAAATAGCGGGTGTTTTTCAATGTTTGTGGAATCTTCATAATAAAATTCAATCTGTTATGAAATTATAATAGAATATCTGATAATAGCATATAAATGTTAGGAGCGGTCAATGGAGCGTGATAAGCATAAAAAAAGGTGTATCAGTCATCTGATACACCTTTTCTTTTATAGAAGAATATAAACTATTCGTCAAACATTGGTTCCATTGGCTCATCCGCCTGGCTGGACATTGGAGGTTCCTGTTGAGGGCGTTGGCCACGATCACCGCCATCACGACGATCACCACGGTCACCACCGCGATCACGGAAGCCGCCACGGTCACCACCACGATCGCCACCGCGATCATTGCGGAAACCACCACGGTCGCCACCTCTGCCGCCACGATCATCACGACGATCGCCACGGTCACCTCTGTCGCCACGATCAGGACGGTCACCTTCTGGTCTTTCTACATAACCTTCTGGTTTCGGCATCAGGATACGACGGCTCAGTTTGAATTTACCGGTCTTAGGATCAGTACCTACCAGTTTCACTTTCACTTTCTCACCTTCGGTCAGCACGCCCTCCATATTTTCCAGACGTTTCCATGAAACTTCGGAAATATGCAGCAAGCCTTGTTTACCAGGCAGGAATTCAACGAAAGCACCATAAGGCATTACTGATTTTACAGTAGACTCATACACTTCACCGATTTCAGGCACCGCAACGATACCTTTGATCCATGTGAGTGCTTTGTCCAGGCCTTCTTTCTGTGCAGAGAAAATGCTCACTTCACCGGTTTCACCAACTTCTTCGATGTTGATGGTAGTACCGGTTTCGCGCTGGATCTCCTGAATCACCTTACCACCTGGTCCGATTACAGCACCAATAAATTCGCGGTCGATGATCAGTTTCTCCATACGAGGAGCGTGTGGTTTAGGCTCAGGGCGAGCCGCTTCGATACAACCGTACATTGCATCGATGATGTGCAGACGACCATTACGAGCCTGTTCCAATGCTTTACGCATTACATCCATGCTCAGACCGTCTACTTTGATATCCATCTGGATACCACAGATACCATCACGGGTACCAGTTACTTTGAAGTCCATATCACCCAGGTGATCTTCATCTCCAAGGATGTCGGTCAGTACCGCCCATTTACCATCAGAAGCACGGGAGATAAGACCCATTGCCACACCAGATACGTGTTTAGGCAAAGGAACACCCGCATCCATCAGCGCCAGGGAACCAGCACAAACAGTCGCCATTGAAGAAGAACCGTTTGATTCCAGGATATCGGATACTACACGCACAGTGTAAGCATACTCACTACCCGGCATCATCTGCCTCAGGGAACGCATAGCCAGGTTACCATGACCAACTTCACGACGGCCAGGTCCACGCATTGGCTTTACTTCACCTGTAGAGAACGGAGGGAAATTATAATGGAGGATAAATTTAGAATACTTGGAGCTGGCTGCGCTTTCGATCAGCAGTTCATCGTCTGGCGTACCGAGAGTAACAGTAGTCAGGGACTGTGTTTCACCACGGGTAAACAGTGCAGAACCGTGAGGAGAAGGCAGGATATCAATTTCCATGTTCAGCGGACGAACCTGGTCGAGGTTACGACCATCCAGACGAACGCTTTCGTCCAGGATCATGTTACGTACCACATCCTTTTCGAGGTCATGGAAATATCTGCCCAACAATGGCGCATCTTCTTCCGGCAATTCGCCGAGAGATTCTTTCACTTCGTCAGCTATTGCATGGAATGCATCGCTACGTTCGTGTTTGCCAGAACCAGACTTAGCTACTGCCAGGATCTTCTCTTTTGCAAACGCTATGATTTTAGCTTTCAGCTCCTCATTTTCATAAGGCTTCGGATATTCACGCTTTCCGGTTACACCAGCCAGATCACGCAGTTGTTCCTGCGCTTTTACCTGTGTACGGATCGCTTCGTGTGCATATTCGATTGCTTTGATGATATCTTCCTCGCTGCACTCCTTGCTTTCACCTTCCACCATCATGATGTTCTTATCAGTAGCACCGATGATGAAGTCCATATCAGCTTTTTCCAGCTGGGAGCGGTTTGGATTTATAACTAATTGCCCTTCAATGCGGGCAACGCGTACTTCAGAAATAATTTCCTGGATAGGTACATCAGATACTGCGAGTGCAGCAGATGCAGCCAGACAAGCCAGCGCATCAGGCATTACTTCAGTGTCAGAAGAGATCAGGGTTACTAATACCTGTACTTCGCAGAAATAATCGTCAGGGAACAAAGGGCGCAGGGCGCGGTCGATCAAACGTGATATTAAAACTTCATAGTCGGATAATTTCCCTTCGCGCTTGAAAAAGGAACCTGGGATACGACCGGCAGAAGCAAATTTTTCCTGGTAATCAACTGTGAGGGGGAAGAAAGACTGTCCGGGTTTGGGTTCTTTATTGGCAACGACGGTAGCCAGGAGAATATTATTTCCCAGACGAACCGTTACGGCGCCATCAGCCTGGCGGGCTAACTTACCAGTCTCGAGGGTGACAATCCGGCCATCTCCTATATCGAAATTAACTGATTTAGGTGTCAGATTCATAAAAAAGTGAAGATTAAAATGGTATACCTAAAAAAAAACTATTCCCAACCTTAAAAGTTGGGAATAGCGCTATAAAAAAGTTTCAGTTTATTTTCTGAGACCTAACTTCTCAATCAGAGCGCGGTAGCCTGTGAGGTTTGTTTTAGACAGGTAAGAAAGTAAACGCTTTCTTTGACCAACCATTTTCATCAAACCGCGGTGTGTAGAAAAGTCTTTTTTGTTTTCTTTCAGGTGACTGGAAATGCTGTTGATACGCTCAGTCAGCAGTGCAACTTGTGCTTCTACAGAGCCGGTATTTTTCTCGCTTCCACCAAATTCTTTAAAAATATTGGCTTTCTTTTCAACAGTTAAGTAAGACATCTTGTAATAAATAATAAAATGATAAAGGTTATTAGTCGCTATTTTTCCGGGGCAAAGGTAAAATAAAATTATTAATTAACCATCATAAGTAAAAATATTCCGTCCGGTATAGTGGCAATTGCCCCCCGGCCAGGAATTTTTACACCCGGATTGTAAGCTGTTTCTGTTATATAAAGTTAACGGTAGCATGGTCAGACACCCGCCCATTCTCAGTTCTCAACACTCTTGACGGAAATTTCTGTAATAATATATAGTCGTGCGTAGCCATTACTACTGCCGCCCCTTCTTCCCGGCTGATGCGGAATAAAAGTTGCATAATGCCATCAGAAGTCTCCGGATCCAGGTTTCCGGTAGGCTCATCTGCCAGGATCAGCTTAGGCGAATTCAGCATAGCACGGGCAATATCCACACGTTGCTGCTCTCCCCCACTCAATTCATATGGCATTTTGAATCCTTTTGTCGTCAAACCCACCTTTTCCAGCACATCATCGATCTTTTCTTCCATCTTCTTTTTGTCTTCCCAGCCAATGGCACGCAGCACAAATTTCAGGTTGTCATGCACATTTCTGTCTGTCAGCAGCTGGAAATCCTGGAATACCACCCCCAGGTTACGACGCAGGAAAGGAACCTTTTTCCAGTCCATCTTCTTCAGGTCAAATCCTACTACCTGACCCGCCCCCTCTTTCAGGGAAAGGTCCCCATACAGGGTTTTCAGCAAACTAGACTTGCCAGTGCCTGTCTTGCCAATCAGGTATACAAATTCACCCTTGTTCACCGTAATATTCACATCTGACAAGATCAGGGAACTACCCTGGTAAATATTAACGTTTGATAACTGTATAATCGGTTGTTCTGCGCTCATGTACTTTTGAAAATGGGTTTAGTATAACAAAAATAGCTAAATCCATGCTAGTTTGTTAGAACTAATTTGTTAGTTTACATTATAAATTCAGAGACATGTCGGGGATAAAAACATTGACTAAAGCAGAAGAACAGATTATGCAGGCCCTCTGGCAGATAGGACCCGCCTTTGTAAAGGATATTATTGAAACCCTTCCGGAACCCAAACCCCATTATAATACCATCAGCACGCTGGTAAAAATCCTGATTGACAAGGGGTTTGTTGATTTCAAGGCGTATGGAAAGTCACATCAGTACTTCCCGCTAATTACCAAGGAAGCGTATAGCCAGAATACCCTACAGCAGGTGGCAAAGGGGTACTTTGCCGGTTCTTTTAAAAATATGGTGTCTTTTTTTGTGAAAAAAAATGATCTCAGCATCTTAGAATTAGAATCGCTGCTGGAACAAATCAAAAAAGCTGAAAACAAATGATGCTTCCATATATCCTAAAGGTATTGATCTGCTCAGGGGTGTTGTTTGGCTATTATGCACTGGCGTTGAAAAACAGTACACTGCATAGGTGGAACCGGGTATTCTTATTGCTGGCACCTGTTATTTCACTGGTATTGCCCTTGATACAGTTTCCCTTTGTAAAACAGGGAATGATGATGAAAATGCTGGAGGTGCATGCGTATCCCGTTACTCCCGTTTCAGCCGCAGGCAGATCATTTGGGGCCGGAACCATCCTTTGTACATTATATATAGGAGTAGTATTGGTACTGTTACTGCGTATGATACTGAGCTGGTGGAAACTACGGCTACTGGTGTTACAGGGCGAAGTACAACAGGATGCAGGATATACAACGATTCGCCATTCAGGAGTTTTGACCCCCTTTTCTTTTTTTAACAGGATCTTCTTTAACGATAATTTGGATGAACCGGTACTGCGGCATGAACTGGCGCATGTACAGGGGCTTCATACTATCGATAAGTTATGGATGGAAGTGCTTTGTGTTGTTTGCTGGTTCAATCCTTTCTTTTATTTCATAAAGAGAGAGCTGGCCATGGTGCATGAATTCATAGCAGACAGGGAAGCCGCTGCGGACACACAGGCAGATTATGCAAAGGTCTTATTGGAAATGACATTGCAGACACGGTCACTGGCGGGAATCAGTACATTTGGACAATCACCGGTGAAGAGAAGGATCACCATGTTATTTGCTCATAAGACGAGTTACACATTTATAAAGAAGACTTTCATTATCCCTATAGCTATTGTTTTATTGCTGATTATGGGTAGTCAGCGACCTACCATGGCGGTCACTGGCCCGGCTGCCATGGAAGAGGTTTTTTCTTTTGTAGAGCAGCCGCCGGTATATGTCGGTGGTGAGCAGGAACTGGTAAAATACCTGTCACAGCATATTCATTATCCCAGAGAGGCGCAAAATGCGAATATACAGGGAACCGTGTTTGTGCAGTTTGTAGTGGGTGCGGATGGGGGGATCCGTGATGCGAAGACTGTAGGAAAACATTTAGGGCATGGGTTGGAAGAAGAAAGTCTCAGAGTGGTGAATGCGATGCCTGAATGGATAGCAGGATCGCAGGGAGGAAAGAAAGTGAATGTGATGTTTTACCTGCCGATCAAATATCAGCTGGAGATGTAACGATGTTCATATTATTTCTTTTTGAATTGCTGTCATTGAAGTGACCTGTGAAGGATATGAAACGTGAATCATTTTACCTGATTCCCGTCCTACCCTGGCTGGATAATTTGTTTAGTGCCAACAGCGCCATCAGAAGGAGGAAATAATAAATATTTTCTTTAGTTTGGCACTATTATGCGACACATTATCCCTTTTCTATTTCTGTATCTGAGCACGTTTTCAATTGATTGTCTTGCGCAATCCCCCATCACCGACCCAACTGGCACCATCTATTACAAAGTAGATACGCCTCCGGAATTTATTGGTGGTGAAAAAGCACTGAACAAATTCTTATCTCAAAATATACATTATCCCCGGTCTGCACAGGAAATGGGTGCACAGGGAACAATTTTCATCCAATTCGTTATCGATGAAAATGGTAACATTACCAACCCAATCAGCAAAAGCCCGGAAAAAGACACGTCGCTACAGCGGGAAAGTATCCGGGTTGTCAGCATCATGCCTAAGTGGCAACCGGGTCTGGTAGATGGTAAACAGGTGGCTGTACAATTCAACCTTCCTATTAAATACACATTAATAGAATCAGGTTCATACCGTAAACCACCTCCCATTAGCAGTTTTCCCCAACAATCATCCGCCAAAGACTCTGCACACAATACAATATATTACACAGATCCAGCTAATAAACCGGAATTTCCCGGGGGAGATAACGGGTTAACAAAGTACTTCAAAAAGAACTACCAATACCCACAGGAAGCACTGGAATCCGGCATCGAAGGCACTGTCACTGTACAATTCACTGTCAATGAAGACGGTACCATCAGCCATGTCAGCACCATCAGTCCCAAACTGGGCGGACATCTGGAAATGGAAGCCATTCGTCTCATCAGGTCTATGCCTAACTGGAAACCTGCCATGGAAAATGGAAAGCCCATTCCTGCTGAATGTAATATACCAATTGAATTTAGCCTGAAAGAATACTATACTAAAAAGAGAAAAGTATATCCCATGTTCTAAATAAAAAAGAGGCTGATCAATGATCAGCCTCTTTTTATTATAATATGCTTAGTGATAGATAAACTCACCTTTTTCACTTCTCACTGTCACCTGCTTCTTCTCTGCTGCCTCTACTCTACCTACTATCTTCGCTTCTATATTAAAGGCCTCACTGATCTTTATAATGTCGGCCGCAATCGCCTCAGGTACATATAGTTCCATTCTATGCCCCATATTGAATACCTGGTACATTTCCTTCCAACCTGTTCCGGATTGTTCCTGAATCAGACTAAAGAGTGGCGGAATCGGGAACAGGTTATCCTTGATCACATGCACATTATCAACAAAGTGCAGCACTTTCGTTTGCGCACCACCACTACAATGCACCAGGCCATGGATCTGTGAACGGTAGCCTTCCAGCACTTTCTTAATCACCGGTGCATAAGTACGGGTAGGGGACAATACCAGTTTACCAGCATCGATGCTACCAAAACCAGGTACCTCTACTTTATCTGTCAGCGCTTTTTTACCGCTGAAAATCAGGTTATACGGAATACCCGGATCATAGCTCTCCGGATATTTCTCTGCTACACTTTTATTGAATACATCATGACGGGCAGAAGTCAGTCCATTGCTACCCATACCGCCATTGTAAGCCTTTTCGTAAGAGGCCTGGCCATAAGAAGCCAACCCTACAATCACATCTCCGGGTTGAATTGTATGATTTGAGATCACTTCATCTCTTTTCATACGGCAGGTCACGGTAGAATCTACGATGATAGTACGGACCAAATCTCCTACATCCGCCGTTTCACCACCGGTAGAGAAAATGCTGATACCATAACTTCTCAGTTCTTCCAGAATTTCTTCTGTACCATTGATGATAGCAGCGATCACTTCACCAGGTATCAGTTGTTTATTACGACCAATGGTAGATGACAAAAGGATATTTTCAGTAGCACCTACGCACAGCAGGTCATCAATGTTCATGATGATAGCATCCTGTGCAATACCTCTCCATACAGAGAGATCACCCGTTTCTTTCCAGTAAGTATAAGCCAGAGAAGATTTGGTGCCGGCACCATCGGCATGCATGATATTGCAGTAATCTGCCTGTCCGCCGAGAATATCGGGTACTATTTTGCAGAATGCCTTTGGGAACAAGCCCTTGTCTATGTTCTTTATGGCATTGTGCACGTCTTCCTTTCCAGCTGAAACACCGCGCTGGGCGTAGATATTCTGATCCACCGGTTAATTTTAAAATGATTAATCAAAGTGCAAAAGTAACGGATTCCCCCTTCCCGCGCAAACCATTCACTATCACGTAGTGTATCATTTTGAATTAATAAGCCGGCTGCTGGCCCTTGCCAAACCGTGTGCACTGTTAGTGTAGGTAATGGTGCAGACGACAATCAGGCACCAGTCAGTGTTGTCCGGGAAAGAAAAATCCAGGCAATTCCCCTGTTAAGTGTTCACAATGCAGGAGTAATAATCAAATTGCATCACCGTCATACAATCATTTATATCTAAATGTTGTAATTTGCATAGAATATTTATATCGAAGGCGTATTATGCTCATACACAGGGACCTCACCCAATTGCCAGCTTTTAAGCGGGCAGTTATTACCATCGGAACATTTGACGGCGTTCATACCGGACACCGCCACATCATTCGACAACTACAACAGACTGCGGAAGCCTGTGATGGTGAAACGGTGATCGTCACGTTCGATCCGCATCCCCGGGAGGTGCTGCAACCCGGTAGTAACCTGGTGCGCCTCCTCACCACTTTAGATGAAAAGATTGCGTTGCTGGCGGCACAGGGGATCGATCATCTGGTAATTGTTCCATTTACCCGTGAATTTTCTGAACTCTCTGCACAGGCTTACCTGGAAGATTTTCTGATAGAAAGATTCAATCCGCATACCATCATTATCGGCTACGACCATCGCTTTGGGCATAACCGGGAAGGCGGCCTGGAGCTGCTGGAAGCAGAACAGACCCGCTATGGATTTAGTCTGATCGAGATTCCCCAACAGATAGTACATGACCTCACCGTAAGTTCTACCAAGATCAGGAAGAGCCTGCAGGAAGGGAATGTGCATCTGGCCAATGAATTACTTGGTTATCAGTATTTTCTGGAAGGCACGGTGGTACATGGAGATAAAATGGGAAGAAAACTAGGTTATCCCACAGCAAATATTCAGCTGCCAGATCCCCGTAAACTGATCCCGGCACAAGGGATCTATGCCATCCGGGTGCATACGAAAGATGAAGCCCAACTGTTGAATGGCGTGATGAGTATCGGCACCCGTCCGACTTTCAATGGAAATGATTTACGATTGGAAGCGCATATTTTTGATTGGAAAGGGGATCTATATGATCAGGTGATAAGAGTAGAGATGATAAGTTATATACGTGCAAATCAGAAGTTTGACAATGTGGAAGCACTGATAGCACAAATGGATAAAGATAGTGCGCAGGCGAGAGTCTTGCTGGCGTAAAAAGAAATGGGCTTTACCTAAGGTAAAGCCCATTTCTTTTTAGTTCATTATTTTATAAGCGAGTTCCTTCATCAATTCTCCATCCTCTACCCCGCTATCATTGATACCGATACTACGCAAATTATAATTATGCAATAACAGGATTGCCTTCTCCGTACCTTCTACCCCATACTGTCTTGCTGCCGCCATGTAATCTTTCACAAAAAACGGGTGTACCCCCAGTGCCGCTGCAATCTCCTTCTCCCCTCCTTTCACCCCAAAGATCTGGCTCATCTTACTAAAGAAATTATACAATGCCGGCAATACCATCTGAATAGGACCTGCTTTTGGATTGGCTGCAAAGTACTGGACAATGCGCATCACCTTGCCCATATCCTTCTGTCCGATGGCATTCTGTAATTCAAACACATTGTATTCCTTGCTGATCCCTACATACTTCTCAATATCATTCTCATCGATCTTCTTATCAGGGGGCAGGTTCACCAGTAATTTCTCAATCTCATTTGCCATGCGGGACAGGTCATTGCCAATATGGTCTACCAGCAGAATACCTGCTTTTTGTGAGATTGCTCTACCCAGTCCGCTCACAAATGCTTCTACCCAACCGGGCAACTGATTATCATACATTTTCTTGGTACTGAGTAGTACCCCTCTTTCTTTAATCAGTTTTGCCATCTTACTGCGGCCATCAATCTTCCCCTGCTTATGCGCCACTATGAATATGGTGGAATCCAGTGGTTTATCGATATACGCCTCCAGTTTCAGGAGATCCTTCATAGCCTGTGCTTCTTTCAGCACCACCACCTGCCTTTCAGCAAACATAGGATAACGCCTGCAGGCATTGATCACTGCACTCCATGAAGTTTCTTTTCCATATAATATGGTGAGGTTAAATCCTTTCTCCGAATCATCCAGCAGGTGATGCTCTGCGTAGTTAGTCACCTGATCGATAAAGAAATCTTCTTCCCCCTCCAGCCAGTATAAGGACTTGAATTTCTTTTGTTTCCAGTCTTTTATTATATCCTGATAATCCATGTCCTAATTTATTTAATATATACGACATCCCCATCTTCCATGAGAGGGACTCCCTTGAACCGCATCAGGAGCTGGGCTACTGCTACCACGTCTTTCTGACAATAGGTAACGATCCTTTCCAGACCATTGGGTTCTTCATAATATACCCTGGCTACCATGCTCCCATCGATGTCATCTTTGGGGGTAGGAATACCAAGGATGGCTGTTAATAACTTCAGGGAAGTATAGTTTTTGAAGTCACCAAATCGCCATAACTGCATCGTATCCAGCATAGGTACTTCCCATGGTTTGAGGTTGTGCAATTGCAAAGCCGGGGGCAAAGATAACAGGTTGATTACAGATCGCCTGCAAATAAAAGGAATATCAAATTCTTTGATGTTATGACCTGCAAATTGGAATTTTGGATTTTTTATATAAAATTTATTCACCAATTCTAAAAAACTGCTTAATAAAACCTTTTCATCGTCATGATAAATTGATTTGATTCGCAATTGATAACGACCATTTTCTACAGTAAAAAATCCAACCGAAATACAGACGATCTTCCCGAATTCAGCAAAGATCCCCGCCCTGTCAGCGTATAGGTCTTCCCCATCGGCTGAATCTGGCGCAGTTTTTGCAATTTTGTCAAGCCAAAGCGTTTGCATGTTTTCCGGAAGACAGTCAAAAGCCTTGACAGCAGGTGTTGTCTCTATGTCGAGCAGTAATAATTGATCTAATGCGATATTCGGTAACACAGTTGAAAAACAGTTTATAAATTTTTATAATTAAAGTACTTTTAACACTTACATTTGTATAATCAGTTTTAACCATATAATAATTAAACTTAAATAAATAATAACGACTATGACTGAGAACACATTTAACAAACCTGCTTCGGGCTCTCCCGGATCTGAAAAACCAAGAAGCCGTAATGGACTGATATATGGTATTTTAATTGCAGCATTAGCCGGTACCTGGATCTACATGCTGTATGACAAAAATAAAACCGGCGATACAATCGCACAACAAGGTGCCCAGATAGATTCCATTTCTTCTTCACGGGATGCACTGCAGCAGGAATATAATGCAGCCAATGCACGTTTGGATGACCTGATCTCCCAGAACAGCCGCATGGATAGTTTGGTAAAAACAAAAGATAAGGAAATTGCAGACATGAAAGCCAGAATTCAGGGCATTTTGACTAACAAAAATGCTACTCAATCTCAGCTGGCTGAAGCTCGTCGTCTGATCGAACAACTGAAAGGCAACATCAGTTCCTATCAGGAAACTATCGAAAAACTGGAAGGCGAAAAACTTGTGCTGACCGATGAGCGTAACAATGCGCGTCGCGAAAGGGACTCCGTTGGTACTATCAAAGATAGCCTGAATAAGAAAGTAAGTCTCGGTTCCGTCTTACATGCTTCTAACATTCACTTACAGCCAATTATGCTGAAAAAGAATGGTAAAGAAGTAGAAACGACCAAGGCTAAACGCGCTGATATGATGCGTGTAACTTTTGATCTGGATGAAAACAGAATCGCTCCAACCGGTGACAAAGAACTGTACGTTGCCATCTCCGCTCCTGATGGTACACCATTGGCTGTAGAAGCACTGGGTTCAGGCAGATTCACACTGGACGATGGTACAGAAAAACTGTATACTGCAAAGAAAACTGTAGCCTATACTTTAGGTCAGAAACAGACCGTAGTAATGGACTGGAAACAGAACTCTGATTTCAAACCTGGTGATTACAGTGTTGAAATCTACCATGATGGTTTCAAAATCGGTCAGGGTAAAGTAACCCTGAAGAAAGGTGGATTGTTCTAGTAGTTTTCTGCTAAATATATTACTAATGATCCCGGTATCTTTTGATACCGGGATTTTTTTTGCAAGCTATAAAGATAGTAGTCCTTTCAAAAGTTAACCTAACCATCATTTTGTTAATGATTAGTTATTTGGAAAAAGACATATATAATATTCTAATTAATTCCCCCATCTTTGTACTAATCTTTTATGGTATAGATGGAACCCACGCCTCAAAAGGTTGCAATTTCATGTGAAAACCGGGGAATGCATAATCTTGCATCACCATGTGTCCCCCTCGCTATCTTATATGTATGTTATTGGGATTGAGTTCAACAAACAGTGTTAAAATACAGGAACCGATTATGCAGGAAAACACGAAGCAGGTGTACGTCGTAGACGATGATGAGATCTTCCATTTCATCCTGAAAAAGATGTTGGAACAGCAAGCCGACAATCTTGAGATCACCAGCTTCCTCTGCGCAGAAGATGCGTTGGCTCAGTTACAGGACCAGCCGCAATACTCACTGCCTTCCCTGATCATCCTGGACATGAACATGCAACGTATGAATGGCTGGGACTTCATCGAAGCCTATAAAACGATCAAACCAAGCCTCAACCAACATATCCCTATCATTATGTGCTCATCATCTATGGACATGCGGGATATGCAGAAAGTACAACGTACGCCGGAGCTAATGGCCTACATTACCAAGCCCTTAGACCCCATGAAGATGAAAGTAATCACCGATGTACTTGCCTGAGGCCCTGAATCAAGATTATGGATGGACAATACAATAAAAAAACGCCGGCGTTCTGCCGGCGTTTCTGTTTATAAGCTATTGTGATTAAGCTAATTGTACTTTACCACCATACATTTCTTCTCTCATCGCTTTCACTCTCTCGTCAGCCAGGTATTCATCGAAGGTCATCAGCCTGTCAATTACACCCTTAGGCGTAATCTCGATGATACGGTTCGCTACGGATTGCATAAACGTATGGTCATGGGTAGTGAACAGTACCACACCCTTAAAATTAATCATACTTTCGTTGAATGACTGAATGCTTTCCAGATCCAGGTGGTTCGTAGGCTCATCCAGTATTACTACGTTAGGATCCTGCAGCATCATACGGCTGGTCATACAACGTACTTTTTCACCACCACTCAGCACACTGGTCTTCTTCATGATCTCGTCACCACTGAACAGCATCTTACCCAGGAAACCACGCAGGAACGGCTCATCCACATCAGTTACATGTGGTGGCACGAACTGACGCAACCAGTCCATCAGGTTAATATTTGCATCAGTAAAGAACGGTGCGTTATCGTTTGGCAGATATGCAGTAGTTACAGTAGTACCCCACTCATATTTACCGCCATCCGCTTTATCCTCACCATTGATGATTTCGAAGAAAGTACTCAGCGCTACGTGATCCTTGGACAGGAACGCGATCTTATCACCCTTATTCACTGTAAAGGTTATATCGCTGAACAGCTTATTGCCTTCGATAGATTTTTCCAGTTTCTCTACATTCAGGATCTGGTTACCTACCTCGCGCTGTTGCTTGAAGATGATACCTGGGTACTTACGGTTAGAAGGCTGAATGTCTTCGATAACCAGTTTTTCCAGGGCTTTCTTACGGGAGGTTGCCTGTTTACTCTTGGAAGCGTTCGCACTGAATCGGGCAATGAAGTCCATCAGGTCTTTACGCTTATCCTCCATTTTCTTGTTCTTATCCGCAATCTGGCGGGCCATCAGCTGAGAAGACTCGTACCAGAAGGTATAGTTACCAGAGAAGATCTGGATCTTGGCACGATCAACGTCTGCTACGTGGGTACATACAGCATCCAGGAAGTGACGGTCATGGGATACCACGATCACAATGTTTTCGTAATCAGCCAGGAAATTCTCCAACCAACCGATGGTTTCCACATCAAGGTGGTTGGTAGGCTCATCCAGCAGCAGGATGTCCGGGTTACCAAACAGTGCCTGTGCCAGCAGTACACGTACTTTCAAGCTACCACTCAGATCCTTCATCTGAACAGCATGCAGATCTGCATTTACACCCAGATCGCCAAGCAGGGTTCCTGCATCACTCTCAGCAGTATAACCGCCCATTTCGCCGTATTCTGCTTCCAGCTCACCTGCACGCATACCGTCCTCTTCGGTAAAGTCTTCCTTGGCATAGATACTATCTCTCTCATGAGCGATCTCCCAAAGTTTCTTGTTACCCATTAATACGGTATTCAATACAGTCACCTCGTCAAACTCAAAGTGGTTCTGTTTCAATACGGACATGCGCTCACCAGGGGTGATTTCCACAGATCCTTTGGTGGGATCAATCTCACCTGAAAGGATTTTCAGGAAAGTCGACTTACCGGCACCGTTTGCACCGATTACACCATAACAGTTGCCTTTGGTAAAGTTGAGGTTAACTTCATCAAACAACACTCTTTTTCCAAAAGAAAGCGATACGTTTTTAACACTGATCATGCTGGCTAAAGAAATTTAAGGCGCAAAGTTACGAAAAATTATACGGTTTCAATATTTTATCAGATTAATAGAAAATTAAGCCGGCCGCAGCCCAACACCTCAAAACCAGCGGCTTTTGCCGTTGATAACAACTATGGGCTCCGGCAATTTTTCTTCTCATGGTAATACCTTAATTTTAACCCCTGCATTGATCCACCTTTAATCACTTTCGCCATGACCAAGTACAACGAGATTTTTGAGAACAACAGGCGTTGGATAGCCTCTAAAACGGCTACCGACAAGGAATTTTTTGAGAAACTGGTAAATGAACAGCGACCAGACTATCTCTACATTGGTTGTAGTGATAGCCGGGTACCTACCAATGAGATCATGGGATTGGATGCTGGTGAAGTATTCGTTCACAGAAACATTGCAAATCTGGTCAACAATACCGACCTGAATGTAATGGCAGTGATCAATTATGCCGTTCGCCACCTGCAGGTAAAACACATCGTAGTATGTGGCCACTACAACTGCGGGGGCGTAAAAGCCGCTATGCAACCCGCCGACCTGGGCCTGCTGAACCCATGGCTGCGCAACATCCGCGATGTATACCGCCTGCACAAAGAGGAGCTGAATGCCTTCAAGGATGAACATGACCGTTATAACCGCCTTGTAGAACTAAATGTGCAGGAGCAATGTGTGAATGTCATCAAAACTGCCGCAGTACAACAATCTTACCTGCAAAATCAGTTCCCTACCGTTCATGGTTGGGTGTATGACCTGCGCAACGGAGAACTCAAAGACCTGGAGATTGATTTTGAAAAAGTCCTGCACGAAATTCAGGAGATTTATGACCTGACTGGTGAAGGATTGATGAAAAAATAATGAAATGACAACTGGGCCAATTGGCGTATTCGACTCCGGCTATGGAGGACTCACGGTGCTCAAAGAGATTATCGCCTCCCTCCCGCAATACGATTATATCTATCTGGGCGATAATGCCCGTGCCCCCTATGGCAACAGAGGGTTTGAAACCATTCATACCTACACACTGGAATGTGTACAGCAACTTTTTGACATGGGCTGCCCCCTGGTTGTACTGGCCTGTAATACGGCTTCAGCCAAGGCCCTCCGCACCATTCAGCAAAAAGACCTGCCAAACATCGCTCCGGATCGCAGGGTGCTGGGGGTGATCAGACCTACTACCGAAATGGTAGGAACACTCACCCAGACCGGCGAAGTAGGGATATTGGCTACAAAAGGTACGGTGAGTTCAGAATCGTATCCCATTGAAATCAAGAAGTTCTTTCCCCATGTAAAAGTCCATCAGCTGGCCTGTCCCATGTGGGTCCCTTTGATCGAAAATGGAGAAGCGGATAGCGAAGGCGCTGATTATTTTGTAAAAAAATACCTGGATCAGATCCTCACGGATGCACCAGATATTGATACCCTGGTATTAGCATGTACGCATTATCCAATCCTGACCAAAAAGATCAGACAGTTCTTACCGGGAGGTATTACTTTATTGTCTCAGGGAAAGATCGTTTCTCATAGCCTCAGGGATTATCTGCAAAGACATCCTGAAATGGAGACGAGACTGAGTAAGAATGGTAGCCGCAGATTCTTTACTACAGATGATCCGGTTATATTTGAAAAGCTCACAAACATCTTTTTCGGGGAAACAGTAAAAACTGAATTTCTCGAACATAAAAAATAAAAAAGGCCGGTTCTGATGAACCGGCCTTTTTCAATATAATTATTTGCCTTCCAGACCTAACAGGAACGCATACTGCAAAGCCACGTCCTCCAAAGGCTTAAACCTTCCGGAAGCACCACCATGCCCAGCCTCCATATCTGTCTTGAACAATAACAAATGCTTATCTGTCTTCAGCTCCCTCAGCTTCGCTACCCACTTAGCCGGCTCCCAATACTGCACCTGTGAATCATGCAGCCCTGTCAATACCAGCATATTTGGATAATCCTGCGCTACCACATTATCATAAGGAGAATATGACTTCATGTAATCGTAGTACTCTTTATTCTTCGGATTGCCCCACTCGTCGAACTCTCCTGTTGTCAGTGGAATACTCTCATCCAGCATCGTTGTCACCACATCTACAAACGGCACCTGTGCAATCACACCATTCCATAATTTAGGACGCATATTCACCACAGCCCCGATCAGCAAACCACCGGCACTACCGCCCATTGCATACAGGTGTGCACTATCCGTATACTTCTGTGCGACCAGGAACTCCGCACAATCAATGAAGTCATAAAATGTATTCTTCTTCTTAAACAACTTACCGTCTTCATACCACTGCCTGCCCATCTCTTCTCCACCACGAATATGCGCGATGGCAAAGGCAAAACCTCTGTCCAGCAAACTCAACCTGTTCGCACTAAAACCCGGATCGATACTATGCCCATAAGAACCATATCCATACAGCAATAGCGGCCTTTTACCATCCTTTTCAAATCCTTTCTTATATACGATGGAAACAGGCACTTTCACACCATCTCTGGCTGTCGCATACAAGCGCTCCGTTACATAGTTTTTAGGATCATAACCACCCAATACCTCCTGTCTTTTCTTCAACTCATTCGTCTTCGCATCCATGTCATAATCATAGGTAGAAGACGGTGTAGTCATTGAAGTATATACATAGCGCAACGTCTTTGTATCAAATTCAGGATTGATGGAAACACTTGCTACATAAGCAGGTTCATCGAAGTGCAGGTAATGCTCCTGATGTGTATGTGTATTGATCACACGTAGCTGTGTCAACCCATTCTTACGTTCGCTCAGTACCATGTGCTCTTTGAACAACTCCTGCCCTTCCAGCAATACATCTGCACGATGAGGAATTACCTCTTTCCAGTCCTTAATACCCGTCTTGTCCAGCGGGCATTCCATCAGTCTGAAGTTCTTTGCCTCAAAGTTTGTCCGGATATAAAAATGCTGATCCTGATGATCTACATCGTACAGCATATCATGCTGGCGTGGGTAGAAAACCCTTGCATCGTCCAGTGGCTTTGACGCATCGAGAATTCTGTATTCTGAAGACAATGTACTTTCGCTTGCTATGAAGATGAATTGACCTGATTTACTTCTGTAAGCAAACGTATTGAAGGTCTCATCTTTCTCGTGGAAGATCTCTTTATCCCTGGTAGATTCAGTGCCTGTGGTATGCCGGCCAATCCTGTCTGCACGGAGGGTAACAGGATCTTTACCCGTGTAGAAGAAGGTTTTGTTATCATTGGCCCATGCAGCGCTACCGGTTGTATTCAGTATCGCATCCGGCAGGATCTCTCCTGTTTGCAGGTTCTTGATATGAATGGTGTACTGACGACGGCTTACCGTATCTACACCGAAAGCTAACCACTGTCCATCAGGACTCACTGCCATACCACCCACCTGGTAATAATCGTGCCCTGCCGCCATTTCATTGACGTTGAGGGTGATTTCTTCCTTTGCTTCCAGGCTACCTTTCTTACGGCAGTAGATTGGATATTCCTTTCCTTCTACATAACGGGTATAGTAGTAATAACCATCTTTCAGGTAAGGCACACTGGCATCTGTTTCCATGATCCTGCCTCTCATTTCTTCGTACAGCTTCTTACGCAGTTGTGCAGCAGGTGCCATCAGGGTATCCAGGTAAGCATTTTCTGCATTCAGGTAAGCGAGAACTTTCGGATCATTCCGGTCCTTCATCCAGTAATAGCTATCTATACGGGTATCTCCGTTTATAGTAAGCGCTGTATCTTTCTTTTCCGCTACGGGAGCGGCTATTGTTGTCGTTGATTCTGCTGACATAACTTTCTTTTTTTCCTTACAGGCAAACAGGGCCATAGCTGAAACCAGATAAAAAGCAGCGGCTATCCTCATAGGTGGTAATAATTGAGACTACTAAAGTACAAAATTAACCCACCTCCACCATCTTCACAGGGTCCCACTTTATAGGGCGTTGCTGAAAATAACTTTCATTCGTCAGCAAAGCAGGTCCTGCCGCCCTCAACCCAAAGGTAGCATCTTCTACCACTTTCTTACCAGTTCGCACCGATTCGTAAAAATTGGCTAAGTGTTCGAAGTGAGAGTTATATCCCTGAGGTGCTGTAAATGCGCTCTCTCCTTCCTGTACAGGTTGCTGCCTTTGTTCGGGTGTATACTTCTCATTGTATTGCTTTACATAAGCTTCCTGTGTGGCTTTAGTGAAGGTATTATAAGTATCCCAGCCACCATATCCCGGTGCAACAGGGAGTTTATGTTTCCTGATTTTAAAATCGTCCCATCCTAATTCCAGTACCCCTTCAGTACCAACCAGTCTTGTAAATTCACGGCCCCCGCCACCATCTGCAAAGTTTACCTGGAGGCTCACCTGAAAACCGGGATAGTCAAAAAGCGCCATCACTACATCCGGCACATCTCTTCCATCGTTCCATTGTTTCAGGTTGCCGGTAGCATATACTCTTTGCGGCCCTAAAGCGCCTGTCATAAAATGTAAGCCTGAGATAAGGTGTACAAACAGATCGCCTGGAATACCTGTGCCGTAAGCCTTGTAATTGCGCCAACGGAAGAAACGAACGGGGTCAAATGGAATCTTTGCAGTGTCTTTCAGCCAGGTATCAAAATCGACGGTTTCCGGTGAGGCATCTGGTGGAATGGAGTACTGCCAGGCACCTAGTGCATCATGCCGGTCCATATGGGCTTCTACTAATACCAGTTCGCCGATATCGCCTGCCAGATAACGTTTTCTGGCCTCGGCAAGACCTACACTACTTACACGCTGACTCCCTACCTGGAATACAGCCTTTGTTCTTGCCTGTGTAGCGATCACCTCATGCCCTTCTGAGATTTGCTGTACCATGGGCTTTTCGCAGTATACAGCTTTACCTTTTTCCATAGCAGCGATAGAAATGGTATCATGCCAGAAGTCAGGAGTAGCCACAATGATGGCATCAATGTCTTTTCTTTCCAGCAGCTGCCGGTAATCGCGGGTAGTAAAGATGTTCTTACCATATACCTCTTTGATTTTATCCAGGTGACCGGTATAAAGGTCCGCTACACCTGCCAGCTCTACACCGGGAACGGCCAGTGAGTCTTTTAGATCAGCAAAGCCCTGGATACCCATGCCGACACAGCCTATACGGATTTTATCGTTGGCAGATATTTTGGCAAAGGAGGAAAATGGGCCTAAGAGAGCAGCAGTGCCGCTGAGGTTACGTAGGAATGTTCTTCGGGATTGATTAGTCATAACGGAATTTTTTTGGGAACTACAGGAAATTACAAATTATGACTGCAATAATTGGGGATAAAATGGAGGAACGGGCAAAAAGATCACATATCTCTACAACAAAAAAGGATGTACCGGTCTTCCCGATACATCCTTTATATTTTCAATTACGACGATATTACTTTTCGTAAGTAAATCCAGCATTGATAAACTCCCTGTTCAAACGGGCAATGTTTGTCAATGAGATCTCTTTAGGACACTCAGCTTCACAAGCACCTGTGTTCGTACAGCTACCGAAACCTTCTTTGTCCATTTGAGCCAGCATGTTCAGTACACGGCTCTTCTTCTCAGGTTTCCCCTGTGGCAGCAATGCCAGCTGAGATACCTTGGCTGAAACGAACAGCATAGCAGAAGAGTTTTTACAAGCAGCTACACATGCACCACAACCGATACAGGCAGCAGCAGCAAACGCTTCATCAGCTACATCCTTCGGAATCGGAATATTGTTCGCATCCTGTGCATTACCTGTATTTACAGACACGAAACCACCTGCTTCCATGATACGATCAAAAGCAGCACGGTGTACGGTTAAATCTTTGATTACAGGGAAAGCACCAGCTCTCCATGGCTCTACTGTAATGGTATCACCATCCTTGAAAGCACGCATGTGCAGCTGACAAGTGGTAGTACCCTGCCATGGACCATGTGCACGACCATTGATATGCATAGAACACATACCGCAAATACCTTCACGGCAATCGTGATCAAAAGCGATTGGCTCTTTTCCTTCGTTAATAAGACGCTCATTCAGCACATCGAACATCTCCAGGAATGACATTTCAGAAGAAATTTCACTCACCTTGTAATTTTCAAAATTACCCTTCGCCTCTGAGTTTGACTGTCTCCACACTTTCAGTGTGAGATTCATGTTATAATGTTCCATATCTATTGGACTATTATTGTTGTAAATAAACCTGGTCGTAACCAGATAAAGACCTTATTTATAGTTACGCTGAGTAGGTTTACACACCTCAAATACCAGCTCTTCTTTGTGCAGCTCGTAATTGTTAGGTCCTTTGTATTCCCATGCTGATACGTAAGAGAAGTTGGCATCATCACGTTTTGCTTCACCACCATCTTCCTGAGATTCTTCACGGAAGTGACCACCACAGGACTCTTTACGGTTCAGTGCATCGCGACACATCAGCTCACCCAGTTCCAGGAAGTCAGCCACACGGCCAGCTTTCTCCAGCTCAGGGTTGAAGCTATCAGGAGTACCAGGGATACGTACATCGCTCCAGAACTCTTTCTGCAGCGCAATGATCTCATCGATCGCTTCAGTCAGGCCTTTTTCATTACGTGCCATACCGCATTTTTCCCACATGATCTTACCCAGTTTCTTGTGGAAGTAGTCAACGGATTTGGTACCCTTGATGTTCATCAGCTTACTGATAGTATCCTGAACGCTCTTCTCTGCAGCCTCAAATGCTTCGTGCGTAGTAGGGATAGATTTAGTCTGGATATCATCAGCCAGGTAGTTACCCAGTGTATAAGGTATTACGAAGTAACCATCAGCCAGACCCTGCATCAGTGCAGAAGCACCCAGGCGGTTTGCACCATGATCGGAGAAGTTAGCTTCACCGAGGGCATACAGACCCTGTACAGTAGTCATCAGTTCGTAGTCAACCCACAGACCACCCATAGTATAGTGTACGGCAGGGTAGATACGCATAGGCACCTCGTAAGGATTCTCACCGGTGATCTTTGCGTACATATCGAACAGGTTACCATACTTCTCAGCTACTACTTCTTTACCCAGTTTGGTGATCAGCTCAGGAGAAGCATCATGCATCTGCCTTTTGTTGGCTTCGATCTTACCATAACGTTCGATGTTATAAGCGAAGTCAAGGTATACGGCCTGTTTGGAGCTACCTACACCATAACCGGCATCACATCTTTCTTTTGCAGCACGGGAAGCCACGTCACGAGGTACCAGGTTACCAAATGCAGGGTATCTTCTTTCCAGGTAATAATCCCTTTCGTCTTCAGGAATATCAGCTGGTTTACGGTTATCGTTTTGTTTTTTAGGCACCCAGATACGACCATCATTACGCAGTGATTCAGACATCAGCGTCAGTTTGGACTGATGGTCACCGGAAACAGGGATACAGGTCGGGTGAATCTGAGTATAACAAGGGTTACCGAAGTAAGCTCCTTTTTTGGTTGCCTTCCATGCAGCGGTTACGTTAGAACCCATTGCGTTGGTAGACAGGTAGAATACGTTACCATAACCACCAGTACACAACAGTACAGCATGACCGAAGTGACGCTCCAGCTTACCAGTGATGAGGTCACGGGCAATGATACCACGTGCTTTACCATCGATCGTAACGATCTCCAGCATTTCGTGACGGGCATACATGGTTACGTTACCCAAAGCCACCTGGCGCTGTAATGCAGAATATGCACCTAACAGCAGCTGCTGGCCGGTTTGACCTGCTGCGTAGAAAGTACGCTGTACCTGGGTACCACCGAATGAACGGTTGCTCAGCATACCACCATACTCACGTGCAAAAGGAACACCCTGTGCCACGCACTGGTCAATAATATTTCCGCTCACTTCTGCCAGACGATGCACATTCGCTTCGCGGGCACGGTAGTCACCACCTTTTACAGTATCGTAAAACAAACGGTAAACTGAGTCACCGTCGTTCTGGTAATTTTTAGCAGCGTTGATACCACCCTGTGCAGCAATACTATGTGCACGGCGGGCGCTATCCTGGAAACAGAAAGCTTTTACTTTATATCCTAACTCGCCCAGCGAAGCAGCAGCAGATGCCCCTGCAAGACCGGTACCCACAACGATCACTTCCATGTTGCGCTTGTTAGCCGGGTTAACCAGCTTACAATGCCCCTTATATTCTTCCCATTTATGTTCTAATGGTCCGGCAGGAATCTTTGAGTTCAACATATCTCCTTACTTTACTTAATGTTTAAAATAGATAATCACGGGAATAGCAGCGAAACCAATAGGAATCAGGATTCCCCAAACCCAAACACCTAAGAAATTGATCAGGCCATTGTACTTTACATGGTTCAGACCGAAGGTCTGGAAAGCACTCTTAAAGCCATGGATCAGGTGGAAAGACAAACCAATCATACCGATTACATACAGGATCACCAGCCAGAGCTGAGAGGTAAACGCTGTGTAAACAGTGCTGTACAGATCAGTCATTTCTTTACCACCAAAATTTCCTTTAGGCAAATCACCGTAGTGCATTGCCCACCAGAAATCTTTCAGGTGAATAAGCAGGAATACCAGCAGAATACTTCCCATGATTGCCATCTGACGGCTGAACCAGGAAGAAGTCTGATTACCTGGGTTAACTGCATACTTAACCGGACGCGCTTTTCTGTTACTGAAAGTAAGTTGTAATGCAACCCAGAAGTGGATAATAACCGCGACTTTTAAACCCCATGCCACAAGCTGGATCAGTTCGTTGTGGGCCATGAAATCCGCATAAGTGTTAAAGCCTTCCCCGTTATCATTAAGCAGCAGCTGAAGGTTACCCACAAGATGCACAATAACGAAACTACAAAGGAATAGGCCGGTAGCACCCACTAATAATTTTTTACCGATAGAGGTATTAAAAAACTGTGACCACTTCATAAGTAAAATTAGCTTCCTTAAAAGATGATATGATAATTATTCGAATATATCGCGCAAAGTTAAACCGGGAAAAATAAAAACCAAATGATATTTCTCATATTTCAGGTGGATCAAAACCTCATTGGTGTTCATATCCAATGAGGTAGGAATGCGTGTTCCTTCACCCGGCAGAAGGCCACGTGGAATTTTTATGTTACCCGATGCAGTCACTACTCCAACCTCCGCATCATCAGGTTATCTATCTCATTATAAATATGTTGAGGCTGATAAGGCCGCCATTTCTCCACATCCAGCAGATGAACATAGTTGTCCAGGTGTGCTTTCTCGAACTCCTGCCTGGTCTGCACTGGCATGTTCAGGGCTACAATCCACCCACCGTCGTCCTTTATATCATCCCACCACTCCTCATAATAACAATCATCTGAGGAGTGAAAGTTCATTACGTTTTCACTTATTAACAGAAATTTTCTGATCCCTGTGGCTACCATCACATCTATTATGTCTCTTTTCAGGATCATAATGTCGTTCTCAATGGCATCATTCCACTCGCCCAATAACTCTATTATAACATAATTGAATTGATAGTCAGCGTACAGTACTTTCATATACAGGTTCCTGGAGCCGAATTCATCCCATTGCGGGTGAACATAATAATTATATACGGTGTTCGTAAAGGTGAATTCGCTGTACTCCCTACCATAAAAAGGAGAGCTTTCATCCTCTTCCGCAGCATATAGATGGCGCCAGTTATAAAATGGTTCTATTTCGTGCATGGCTATTTTCTGAAATCATCGTTTTCACAAATTTCGCGAAAAAACTGCAATTATAAATCTCATCACTTCAGAACAACATCCAAAGATTACTTCCTGAATTCTTCCATCGCCTGCTTCACACTTCCCGCCTTCAGCAACAACGCCTTCGCCTGCTCATAATCCGTAAGATTCAACTGCCCCATCAGCATTCTCACCCCCCTATCCACAAGCTTATCATTCGTTAGCTGCATATTCACCATCTTATTATCTTCCACTCTCCCCAGCTGGATCATCACGGCTGTGGAAATCATATTCAGCACCAGCTTCTGCGCCGTTCCACTCTTCATCCTTGTACTCCCCGTCACAAATTCGGGGCCTACTACCACCTCGATGGGATAATCTGCCGCTGCGGATACAGGTGATCCGGCATTACAACTGATACTTCCTGTCACAATTCCTTCCTCCCGGCATTTATTCAACGCCCCTATTACATAAGGCGTGGTACCACTCGCGGCAATGCCTACTACAACGTCTTTCTCTGTAATATTATGCGCTAAAAGGTCCTTCCATCCCTGCTCCCTGTCATCCTCCGCAAACTCCACTGCCCTGCGTATTGCCGTATCGCCTCCTGCAATTAACCCAATCACCAACCCAAATGGCACTCCAAATGTGGGTGGGCATTCACTTGCATCCACAATACCCAATCTGCCGCTGGTACCGGCTCCCAAATAAAACAACCGGCCACCTGCCAGCATTTTATCGGCAATCACCGTCACCAGTTTTTCGATCTGGGGCATTGCTTTTTCTACAGCCTGGGGTACAGTTTTATCCTCTTGGTTAATATTACTCAGGATCTCCTGCACACTCATCTTCTCCAGATGTCTATAGTGTGAAGGTTGTTCAGTGGTTCTCTGAAAAGACATTTTCGAATTGATAAATTTTAAGATTGATGATACTCCAGCAACCCTTCCATCGGGCTCCGTAATATCCGTCCCAGCTGCAGCTCATACAGCTCACACAGTTCCTGCAGAATATCCCTGAAGTTCCAGGCTATGCTACCAGTGAAGTGCAGCGGATGTGTCCAGCTTTCGCTGTATTTATAGATGTGATTGAAAAAAAACTCGTTTAGCCCATCCTCCAGGATGTTCTCAATAATATAATGTCCTCTGTTCTCTCCCAGAAAACGCGCAAAACCAGCCAAATAACGGTTTGGCAATGGTTTACGGTATACATTTTCCAGAATTTCATCGTTTGTAGTATTGTACGTAGCATCAAAACGGGCCTGCAATTCCTCGTCAAAGGATTTGTACAGGTACATCTGCAACAACTTCTTGCCCAGTACGGCACCACTTCCCTCATCACCCAGTACATAGCCCAAACCGGGATTATTCTTTACAATGCGTGTGCCATCATAAAAACCAGAATTAGAACCCGTACCCAAAATGCTGGCAATACCCGGGTTTCTGCCACACAATGCTCTTGCCGCACCCATCAGGTCGTGATTCACCGTAACTTCAGCCACCGGCCATACAGATTGCAGTGCTGTCTGTACGATTTGCACACTCTTTGGCTGTAAACAGCCGGTACCATAATAAAATATTTCTGCAATCTGAACATCCGGGGGCAACTTTGGCAGCAGCTCTTTTTCCAGGATTTCCCTGATCTGCTGTACGTTCAAAAAATAAGGGCTGATGCCCTGTGTAGCAAAATGTACTGTTTCAATGTCCCCTGTTAAACACCAATCCGCCTTGGTGGACCCACTATCTGCGATTAGCTTTATTTTCATGACACGCCCGTTAAGGTTTGAGGTTTAGGTGATGATTATTTGTTATTATACTATTTTTGCCCCACAAGTTAAACAAAACAGGATTATATATACAACTGCTGTAAAAATTACCTAAAAATGGCCACAGCGCATCGGGCATTGCCGCAAACTTAATATCGAAGTTTATGTCGAACAGGAAATTGAATGTTTTTTTACCGTTACTTTTAGCCGTTGTACTGGCGTTGGGAATGTATCTGGGCCATAAAATGCCGGGGTCTAACACCGGAGCGCAAACGCTCCTCTTTAGCCGGATGGACAGGGGACCTTTACAGGAAGTCATGGACCTTCTCAAAGTAAAATACGTGGATACCCTGAAACTGGGCGATCTGCAGCAGGAAGCTATCGAAGGCCTCCTCACCCACCTCGACCCCCACTCTATTTACATTCCCCCTTCCAGTCTGGAAGAAGTAAATGAAGATCTGGACGGCAACTTCCAGGGCATTGGCGTGGAATTCAACATTACTGCGGATACCGTTAATGTGATCTCTGTCATCGCCGGCGGCCCTTCTGAAACAGCAGGGGTGCAGACGGGCGACAAGATCATCAAGGTAAATGACAGTCTGGTAGCAGGTAATAATATTACCAGCGACAAGATCCGGCAGCTGCTGCGTGGTCCTAAAGGCTCCAAAGTAATGGTGACCATGATGCGTAACCATAAACTGCAACCCATTGAGATCACCAGGGGCGTTATTCCACTGTACAGCGTTGATGCCAGCTATATGGCCACTCCGGAGATCGGCTATATTAAAATAAGTAAGTTCAGCAACACTACCTTCGATGAGTTCATGGCTGCCCTGCGCAAACTGGAAAAGCAGAACATGACGAAACTGGTGATTGACCTGCGCCAGAATCCGGGTGGTTACCTCGATGCCGCTACCCGTATTGCAGATGAACTGCTGGATGATAATAAACTGATCCTTTATACAAAAGGTAAGAGCTATCCTCGTACAGACTATAAATGTGAGAAACCAGGTTTGTTTGAAAAAGGTGCATTAGCCATCCTCACAGACGAAGGTTCCGCAAGTGCCAGCGAAATTCTGGCAGGTGCAGTGCAGGATTGGGACCGCGGTACTATCATTGGCCGCCGTACCTTTGGTAAAGGCCTTGTGCAGGAGCAATTTGACCTGAGCAACGGTGGTGCATTACGGCTTACCGTAGCACGTTACTACACCCCTTCCGGCAGAAGTATTCAGAAGTCTTATGCAAATGGCCGCGAAGCGTATGATGAGGATATCCTGAACCGGTTTAATCATGGTGAGTTTGTAAACCAGGATAGTATTAAAGTACTGGATACCGTAAAATACAAGACTTCCAAAGGGAAAGTAGTATATGGTGGTGGTGGTATCACTCCTGATATCTTTATACCATTCGATACCAGCCGTTTCTCTCCGGTTATTTCAAGTATGTATTCCCGTAGTGCTTTCAGTAATTTTGTATATCAATATTATATCAATCACAAAGAGGAGTTCAAACAATATAAAGATGCATCACAGTTTGTGCACCAGTATCAGATACCGGCCAACATTATGAGTGCATTCAAGAGCTATGCTGAACGGGATAGCATCAAAGGGGTGAGTGGAATGAAACCACATGACGAAGTGGAAATACAAAACCGTTTGAAAGCTATATTGGCCAGACAGATCTGGAGTTATGAAGGGTATTGGGAGTCGCTGAATCAGAATGACGAAATGATGAAGAAAGCGATCGATGTGCTGAACAAAGAAACAAACGAATAAACAACATTCCTATATAAAAAAAGGTTGGTGTTCCCCACACCAACCTTTTTTTATATAGGAATGTCTTAAAAACAAAAACGCCTTCCTGCAGGCAGGAAGGCTAAATTCTTAGTAAAACCTTAGTCTTACTTAGCAGCAGCAGTGTCAGCAACTGGAGCAGCAGCAGTATCAGCAACTGCAGCAGCAGTATCCTGAGCAACTGGAGCAACAGCAGCGGTATCAGCTGGAGCAGTAGCAGTAGAATCTTGAGTTGTAGAAGAACCACCGTTACATGCTACGAAGAACATACCAGCAGCAACTGCTAAAAAGAATAATTTTTTCATGCTTTGATAATTTTAAAGATGGGCAAAGGTATATAGTTATTTTTAATTATAAAATACTTTCACCCATAATTTATTAAAAAAAACGGTCATTATTTCTTACGGAAGAATAACTTGATCGGTACTCCCTGGAAATCAAAATGCGTACGGAGCTGATTTTCAAGATAGTTACGATACGGTTGTTTCACATCATCAGGCAGGTTACAGAAAAATGCAAACGCTGGTGTATACGTAGGTAACTGGGTCACATACTTGATTTTAATAGGTATACCCCTTACTACCGGTGGATGGAATGCCTCAATCGCCTTCAGCATCACATCATTCAGCTTGGACGTCTGTACTTTACGCTGACGGTTCTCGTATACGCGCAAACCTTCTTCAATTGCCTTGAAAATACGTTGCTTCTCATGTACAGAAGTAAAGATAATAGGCACGTCATTGAATGGCGCCAGTCTTTCTTTCAGTTGCTTTTCGTAATCACGGGCAGTATTGGTCTTCTTCTCTTCAATCAGATCCCACTTATTTACCAGAATCACCAGTGCCTTTCCTTTACGGGCAGCAAGGCTGAAGATGTTCAGATCCTGCTGGGTAATACCACTAACAGCATCCAGCAATAACAAACATACATCCGCTTCATCCATCGCTTTGATCGCACGGATCACAGAATAGAATTCCAGATCTTCATGCACTTTCGTCTTACGGCGCAAACCTGCCGTATCGATCAGGATGAAATCTTTCTGGAACATTTTGTAGTGCGTGTGAATGGTATCTCTGGTAGTGCCAGGAATATCAGACACGATGTTACGCTCCTCACCAATAAGCGCATTCAACAGAGAGGACTTACCTACATTCGGCTGACCGATGATGGCAATCTTAGGTATTTCTGCTTCCCCCTCACTTGCTGCGTTTTCTTCTTCTTCAGGTATCAGTTCGACTACTGCATCGAGCAACTCACCACTACCACTGCCACTCATAGACGACATAAAGAATACTCTTTCGAAACCGAGGCTATAAAATTCGGTTGCTTCCAGCATACGGTTGTTGTTATCTACTTTGTTGACAACAACGAAAACCGGCTTGGAAGAGCGGCGTAACAACTCCGCCATATTATCATCGAGATCTGTAATACCGGTGGCAGCATCACACATGAAGAGCAACAGGTTTGCTTCATCCATTGCGATTTTCACCTGCTTGCGGATCTCGCGTTCAAATACATCATCACTACCGTGTACAAAACCACCGGTATCAATTATGTTAAATGACTTGCCATTCCAGTCGGCTATACCGTACTGTCTGTCTCTCGTCACGCCACTCACGTCATCCACAATGGCTTTGCGCTGTTCCAGCAAACGGTTGAACAGGGTAGACTTACCCACATTAGGACGACCGACAATTGCTACTGTAAATCCAGCCATAATATTTAAAAATTACTAAACTAAAAACTTATGAGTTCCCATTTCGTGCGGAAGAGGAGATTCGAACTCTTATAACTCCTATTAAATCAAATTCCCAAATATCTCTATTTAAAATGCTTACGCTCCTAATACCCGTACTCCTTCAAATAAAGATCATTATCTCTCCATTTTCCTCTCACTTTCACAAACAACTCCAGGAACACTTTCTGTCCAATGAACTTCTCTATATCCTCACGCGCCATCGTACCCAGCTTGCGGATCCCACTTCCCTTATCTCCCAGTATAATCCCCTTCTGCGTATCTCTCGTCACAATAATCTCTGCTGAAATTTTCGTCAGCGTCGTTTTCTCCTGGTACTGCGTTACCACTACAGCGGTGTGATAAGGAATCTCTTCTTCATATAAATGAAAGATCTTTTCCCTGATCATTTCTGCGACAAAGAAGCGGGTAGATTTATCTGTTAATGTATCTTCAGGATAGAATGGATCACTTTCCGGCAGCAGCTCTACAATCCGTTTCAGCAGCGCATCCACACCTTTTTTCTGTAAGGCGGAAATTGTTATCACTGGTGCCTTACCCCATGCTTCACATTCCTTCACTACTTCTTCCAGCTTTTCCTTTTCCATCACGTCCATCTTGTTTAATACAAGCAGACATTTTGCCTTCAGTCTAAGAGAATCGAAGAGTGCAAGATTTTCCGCCACATTATCCCTGACGTCCATCATCAGCATTGCTACGTCTGCATCTTCCAAAGCAGACTTAACAGCGCCCATCATTTTTTCGTGTAACCGGTAACGGGGATCAATGATACCAGGTGTATCAGAAAATACGATCTGATAATCATCTGTAGTTACAATACCCGTAATGCGGTGTCTGGTAGTTTGTACTTTCGGCGATACAATAGCGAGCTTTTCGCCTATGAGCGCGTTCATCAGGGTGCTTTTCCCTGCATTTGCCTTTCCGAAAATATTTACAAACCCTGCTTTATGCATGTATTAAAAGTTCTATTCTAATTTCCTAAATTGCCACAAATAAAAAAAGCCGAATTGCTCGGCTCTTTCTGAATGCTATAAAAAAATCCCGACCTAGCCGGGACTTCGTTTGTAGCGAGGAGGGGATTCGAACCTCTGACCTTCGGGTTATGAGCCCGACGAGCTACCTCTGCTCTACCTCGCAATGAGATTGCAAAGATAGACAAAGATTCCTCCCTGCCAAATCTTTTTTAAAAGAAATCTTTCTTAAATATCAGTCACCCTAACAGATTGATGCGCTATAACCCAGTACCATAAAGGGTTACAAAGCAATCATTTCTGTAAAAAATTAACCGAAATTTTTTCTTCGGCACGGACATGAATCAAAAAAACTCACTCCTGCTTGCGGCAAAAGTGAGTTTATCTGATTCATAGAAATGAAAATATCAATGAACTGCCGACATCACTGAGGGATAAAGAACAGACCTATAGACGAAATGTATCCCTTATAAAAAAGGAAATTCATTAAAAAGGCAAATCATTTCTTATACCACCTTCCACCTCACTCCTGTCATCCCCGCTATCTTCCACCTCACTTCCGGCATCCTCACGGCCTCCCACTTCACTCCTGGCATCTCCACTATCCACCTCCTCACCATCATCTTCCTCCTCACCTGCCAACTCCTCCTCATTCCCCTCTTCTTCACTCCCCTCCACGACTCCGGAACTCCCCGTTCCCAACACACCTCTTGCTCCCGGCAGCAATGCCAGCTCCATTACTGTCATGTTCACACCAGCCAGCACCTCTCCCTGCTTCCCCGCATACCCTTTAAACGCAGGCCGGCCCTCTACATACACCAACGTCCCCTTCCTTAAATACGGGGCCAGATTATCCCGCCCCCAGACAGAACAATTAATCCACGTTGTACGCTCCTGCGCCACTCCCTTTAAATTCTTATACTGCTCGTTTTGTGCTACACTGAAAGACAGCACAGATTTCCCATTGATGACTTTTTTCAAAGCATCATGCCCCAGATGGCCAATGACCGAAAGTCTGATCATGCAATTACAAATTGATGGTTAACAATAAAAAATAAAACGTGTGAAATCTTTCCAGGGGGGATAATATATATGCTATTCTAATTTAACAATTTTCTTTCATTTAAAAAAAATTTCTCGTTTTTATCCAACCACACTATACCTTTGTACCGGAATCCGGTATGTACAACCGTACATTTTTTCAAAACCACCAACCGGCTTCACCTCGGGGTGCCTTACTATCAGGCTGAGATCAGACCCGTTGAACCTGATCAGGTAATGCTGATTAGGAAAGGTAAGTGAATCTGTTCTTCCTTACCCACATACGGCCAGCTGCACGCACATGCGTAGCAGATAACTTAATGCTACACTCATACCGTAGCTTTTTAAACTGTTGAGTCCATGAGACAATTCTTACTGCTATGGCTGTTATTTGCCGCAGCCTCGGTTCATGCACAAACTGTGCTCACCGGTGTAGTCACTGACAAGAAAACCGGCCGCCCCCTCGAAGGCGTGTCTGTCAGCATCCTTTCTGCCGATAATACCGGCGCCTATTCCAATGTAAACGGGGTTTACCGTATCCTGCTCCCTTCACAGGGCACCTTCACCATCAAAGCCACTTACCTGGGCTTTCAGCCCCTCACCACTTCCGTACAGACAAATGGTACCCGCACCAATGCCGATCTGCAACTGGAAGAAACAGGGCTCTTCGTGCAGCCCGTTGAAATCACCAGCCTCCGCGTAGGCCAGCATGCACCTTTCACCCAGTCAACCATCACGGCTGCAGAAATTAAAAAGCAAAACCTGGGACAGGACCTCCCGATTTTGCTCAATCAAATGCCCGGCGTTGTCACCAACTCCGATGCCGGTACTGGTATCGGCTACACCAGCATGCGCGTAAGAGGTACAGACATTACCCGTATTAATGTTACCAACAACGGTATTCCCGTGAATGACGCGGAATCACAGGGCACCTACTTTGTGGATATTCCCGATCTCGCCTCCAGCGTGAGCAGCATCCAGCTACAACGTGGTGTAGGTACTTCCACCAACGGTGCCGGTGCTTTTGGCGCTTCTCTCAATATCAGTACCAACGACTACAGAGAGAAAGCCTATGGTGAGATCTACAGCAGCTTCGGCTCTTTCAACTCCTGGAAAAATACCGTCAAAGCCGGTACCGGCCTTATTAATGGCCATTTTACAGTAGATGCACGCCTGTCAAAAATCACTTCAGATGGCTACATCGACCGCGCCAGTTCTAACCTGAAATCTTTTTATACCTCTGCCGCATATATCTCTAAAAACACCGCTATCCGACTGAATATCTCCTCTGGTACCGAGAAGACTTACCAGGCATGGAACGGCGTACCATTTGATTCCCTGGCCACCCACCGTACCTATAACTCTGCAGGACAAAAATCCGATGGCTCTTACTATAAAAACGAGACAGACAATTACCAGATGGACAACTACCAGTTGTTCCTCAATCAGGTCATCAACAGCAAACTGAACTTCACCGTGGCTGCTCACTATACCAAAGGGAAAGGATATTATGAGCAGTACAAAGAAGCACAGGCTTACAGCTCCTATGGCCTTACCAACCCCATTATCAATGGTGCGGAAGTGACCAGCACAGACCTCATTCGTCAGCTATGGCTCGACAATGATTTCTACGGTAGCATATTCTCCGTAAATTATCAGGGTACCAGGTTCTCCTGGAGCGTAGGTGGTGGCTGGAACCGCTACGAAGGCAATCACAATGGCCAGATCATCTGGGCAAAATACGCCATCGACAAGGACTACAAATATTATGACCTCGATGCCATGAAGCGCGATGCCAACATCTACTGGAAAGGTGAATATAAAGTTACCAAAGCCCTTCGTGTATTTGCAGACCTGCAATACCGCAATGTGAAGTACAATATCGATGGCTTTGAAGACAATCCTACACTCATTCAGCATAATAACTACAGGTTCTTCAATCCAAAAGCAGGTATCACCTATTCCATCAACGAACAGCAGGATGTATATGCTTCCTTCGCCGTTGGTAACAAAGAACCTAACCGCGATGACTTTGAAGCTGCCAAACAGCAAACACCAAAAGCTGAATCCCTGCGTGATGTTGAAGCGGGATATACCCTGCGTAAACACGACCTGGTATTACAGGCGAATGTTTACTACATGAACTACAAAAACCAGCTGGTACAAACCGGTAAACTGAATGAGGTTGGCGCATATACCCGCACAAATATTCCTAAAAGCTATCGCGCAGGTATCGAGTTGCAGGGCACCCAACGACTGGGCAGATATTTCAGTATAGGTCTGAATGCGGCACTCAGTCAGAATAAAGTAAAAGACTTCGTTAGCTATGTCGATAACTGGGATACCGGCGGTCAGGATACAATGGTATCCAAAAGCAGTAACATTGCCTTCTCCCCTGCTTTTGTAGGTGGATATACATTGACTGCAAAGCCCATCAAAAACCTGGAGGTCAGTTTGATCGGCAAGTACGTAAGCCGTCAGTACCTGGATAATACAGGAGAGAAAGATCGTAGCCTGGATGGCTATTATACCAACGATCTGCGCCTGAATTATATCGTACCACAGAAACTGTTCAAAGAACTGGGTGTGCAGTTCATGCTGAACAATATCTGGAATGCAATGTATAGCCCTAATGGTTATACTTATTTATACAGTGAACAAGGTGTGACGAAGTTTACAAACGGTTATTATCCGATGGCGGGAACGAATTTCTTCGCCGGGGTGAATATCGGGTTCTAATAATAAAATACAATCATACACTTTACAAACGCTTCTGCCTCCTGCAGAAGCGTTTTTTTTATATCTTCGCCGGGACCCTAAATTTTAACTATATGTCAATTAAAGAACTAATGAAAACCAGATGGTCTATCGAGCGTGATAGAATTACCATCTACCCTTATGGCTGGTACTTTGTCATCAGCGTAATTATTGCCGTACTTTTCATCGGGTTTACCATTGCTGTATACATGCTCGAACCCTACAGCATGGGTACAGCTATGCCGATTCTGTTACCCCTCTTTCTCGTCATGATAGTCCTGTTCTTTGCCGGCGGGTATACAAATATTGTTTTTGACAATAACAATTTTACAATGACGAAACGCTGGATGGGAGTTGTGCCTGTAGTCACCAAATCATTCGATCAGCTGCATGGTGTGAATGTCATGAAGCAAACTACTGGTGGATTTAACTTCAGGATCTATCCAAGGGATAACAAATTCGGAAAAGGAGTGGCTATTTCCTCCTATTATAGCAAGGATACCCATCCAAACTGTATCGCATTTACTACTGAAGTCATTCCCCTGATTCATAAATACCTGGATATGAATAGTCCATTGCCGGTGCAGCAGGAGATCATTACAGAGTACCAATACTTCACTGAAAGCAATGGTGTATATACCTATAAGCAACGTAAAATCGGTATGGTCATCTTCCTGATCGCCTGCCTGGCACTTGGCATTCATGAATGTACACCCTATGCATATAGTTTGTATAAAAGTGATGCATTAAGAATTGCGATGATAGTTTGTCCTTTTCTGTTTGGAGCGATTTTCCTGAATGGAATGTTTATGAAGATCACCTTCGATACTAAAAGCAAAATGGTGGAGAAATCCAGTCCTGCCAGAATCGGGAACCTGAAAATGCCTTTTGCGTACTTTCAGAATTTCCATATGATCAGAAAGACGACAAATGGTGCTTATTCAGGTACAGAAGTCCATATGATCTTCTATGAGCCGGGAGCGAAAAATACAAAGAGTATGATGATCAGACAGGTGCAGAATACAAAGAAGATTGACAGATTGGTGGAAGAGATAAAAAGTATCATGAGATAATCGTTCTGTTTCTTCCTGGTGACAAGAATTTACAACGGCCATTCAAAATTTTGAGTGGCCGCTTTTATTAATAGAGGACATATTGCAAACAATACCAAGAATAAGGAAAACTTCATAGTTGAGCTAAATCTATTTCGGCATAAAAATAAAAAAGGGGATAGAATTGAATCCATCCCCTGATATAAAATCGGTTAGTAAGTCTACTTAGTCAACGCCGCAATCGCAGCATCCACTTTTACAAAGTTAAAACCTTTCAACACATCTTCCATCATTTTATTTATTTCCGCTGTACCCGGATTACCAATGCTTCCTTCATGTGTATGTTGCACTGCTTTTTCAGGTGCAAATGCACCCTTCTCAATATCCAATCCCACCTGCTTATAAGCCTCTCTGAAAGGCACTCCTTCCAGCACCAGCTTATTCACCACTTCGACACTAAACAGGTACTGATACTTCGCATCATCCAGGATATTCTCCTTAATACGAATATTAGATACCATCAATCCAGTCATCTTAATACAATCTTTCAGCACCCCAAAGGCAGGAAACAGGTTCTCCTTCAGCAACTGCAAATCCCTGTGATATCCCACCGGCAAATTCGTGATCATCATCGCAATCTCATTTGGCAATGCCTGTAACTTATTGCAATGAGAACGGATCAGTTCCCATACATCCGGGTTCTTTTTATGCGGCATGATGCTGCTACCTGTAGTCAGCTCATCCGGGAAACTGATGAACCCAAAGTTCTGGTTCATAAACAACGTCGCATCCATCGCCATCTTAGCCAACGAAGCTGCAATACCTGCCAGTGCAAAGGATACTATCTTTTCTGTTTTACCACGGCCCATCTGCGCATACACCACATTGTAATTCAGGTCGTCGAAACCTAACAACTGGGTAGTGAGTGTACGGTTCAGCGGAAATGAAGATCCATATCCCGCAGCAGAACCCAGTGGATTCTTGTTCACCACTTTGTAAGCACCCTGCAGCATCGTCAGGTCATCCACCAGACTCTCTGCATACGCACCAAACCATAGGCCAAAAGAAGACGGCATCGCAATCTGCAGGTGTGTATACCCCGGCATCAGGTGATCCTTGTATTCGGCACTCTTTTGCTGCAACAAATCGAACAGGCCTTTTACTTCCTGTACCAATGCCTGCAACTCGGAACGCAGAAACAGTTTCAGGTCCACTAAAACCTGGTCATTTCTGGAACGTCCGCTATGAATCTTTTTACCTACCTCACCCAGGCGGCGGGTCAGCAGCAACTCTACCTGAGAGTGGATATCTTCTACCCCATCTTCCAGTACAAAATTGCCTTCCTGTATCTCCTGATAGATTTGTTTCAATTCCTTTTGCAGCACAGCCAATTCTTCTGCGGTAAGCAGGCCGATCGTCTGCAGCATTGTCGTATGCGCCAGTGATCCGACCACATCGAAAGGCGCGAGAAAAGCATCCATTTCACGGTCTTTACCTACCGTGAATTTATCTACTTCAGCAAGGGCTGCTTTGTCTTTTTGCCAGATTTTCATTTCCAATTAGTTTTTAATAATCTCTTCCAACAATGATATATAACTGTCTATTCCCTGCCTCACTTCATCCACAAAAATGAATTCATCAGCCGTATGTGATCTTGCAGAATCCCCAGGTCCCATCTTAATAGACGTAGCAGGAATCAATGCCTGATCGGAAGTGGTCGGTGAACCATAACAGGTTTTTCCTAACCGTACTCCTGCCTGCACAAACGGATGATCCAGCGGAATGCCCGAAGGACGCATACGAATAGAACGAGGCTTCACTTCACATTGCACATTTGCCTGAATGATCTCCAGAATTTCTTCTAATGTGTACTGTTCCGTTACACGCACATCCACGACAAACGATACATCGGCAGGCACCACATTATGCGCCTTGTTCGAAGTGTTGATCACCGTCACACTCATCTTCACCGGACCTAATGTTTCAGATACTTTGGGATACTGATAGGTACGGAACCATTCAATATCAGGCAATGCCTTGTAAAGGGCATTTTCGCCTTCATTTCTGGCCGCATGGCCAGCTTTCCCATACACAGTGCAATCCAGCACCATCAGCCCTTTTTCGGCAATGGCAAGCTGTGTTTGTGTAGGCTCACCCACGATGGCGAATTCAATAGCCGGCAACTGATCGAGAATACTCTCAATACCATTGTGACCACTTATTTCTTCCTCGGCAGTAGCCGTTAGAATAATATTGTAATTCAGATCCTGACGTTCGTAAAAATGCAGGAAAGTAGCGATCAGGCTTACCAGACAGCCCCCTGCATCATTACTCCCCAACCCATACAGCTTACCATCCTCAATATCAGGAGAGAATGGATTACGGGTATATTGCGGATTAGGCTTTACAGTATCGTGATGGGAATTGAATACGATCACTGGTTTAGCAGGATCGAAGTATTTATTCTGCGCCCAGATGTTATTCAGATGCCGGTTGAAAGGAATGTTTCTCGCTGTCAGAAATTCACCGATCAGCTTCGCAGTATCCTGCTCTTCCCTGCTCAGTGAAGGTGTTGCAATCAATGATTTTAACAGTTCAACAGCATCAGTATACAGTTGTTGGTTCCACATAGGTTAGCGTATTAAGGTGCCAGCTACTGTGTCAGACGTATTACTCAACACATCGTCTGCATGGCCTATCAGCACTTCACTTACTCCACTCTCAATAGCAGCGAATGCGTTGTTTAGTTTAGGAAGGATACCATCTGTCAGTACACCGTCTGCCAGTAGCTCGTTATAGATCTGACGGTCGATCAGGTTAATGACTGCATGATCGTCCTGTGCATCGTGCAGTACTCCTTTCTTTTCGAAGCAATAAATCAGTCTTACGTTATATACTTTCGACATCGCAATAGCCAGTGCAGCAGCAATTGTATCTGCATTGGTATTGAGTATCTGCCCCTTGCCGTCATGGGTCAGGGAGGCAAATACCGGTGTCAGGTCTGCTTCCAGCAATGCTTTCAGCGGCGCAGCCTGTACCTGATCGTTATCGATGTCTCCTACAAATCCGTAGTCAATCTCTTTTACAGGTCGTTTTACAGCAGGGATAATATTAGCGTCAGCACCTGTCATACCAATGGCGTTGCAACCGTTAGCCTGTAATTTAGCTACCAGTTGTTTGTTCACCAAACCACCATACACCATGGTTACTACGTCAATTGTATCTGCGTCTGTAATACGGCGGCCATCTACATATTTTGATTCGATACCCAGCTTGTCACCAATCCTGGTTGCTATCTTTCCACCACCATGTATCAATATTTTCTTACCCTTAATTTTTGAGAATTTCTGTAAAAAAGTATCCAGTAAAGCAGGGTTGTCGATGACGTTACCGCCGACTTTAATGACAAAGAGATCGATCATATCTTATTTAAAAATTGGGAGGCATCCCTTGCGGGATGCCTTCATATTATTTATTCTTCAAAATCTCACTTAACACAGCCTGCGCAGCCCAGACACGGTTGCCGGCTTCTGGTATGACGATCGAATTCGGCCCATCCAGTACTTCATCCGCGATCACCACATTTCGCCTCACTGGCAGACAGTGCATGATCTTCGCGTCGTTCGTACCGCGCAGTTTCGCGTTGTCCACCATCCAGCTGGGATCAGTACAGGTGATCTTACCATAGTCATTATAGCTGGACCAGTTCTTTACATATACAAAGTCAGCGCCTTCCAGTGCCTTATCCTGATTGTATTCAATCTGTGCACTACCACTGAATTTAGGATCCAGTTCATAACCTTCAGGATGTGTGATCACGAAATCAACTTCACCCCAGCCATTCATCCATTGAGCAAATGAATTAGGGACCGCCTGTGGCAACGCTTTCACGTGGGGAGCCCATGTCATTACCACCTTTGGTCTACGCGGCTGATTCCAACGCTCTTTAATGGTAATTACATCCGTAAGACTCTGCAGTGGGTGCAGGGTAGCACTCTCCAGACTTACTACAGGCACACCTGCATATTTGATAAACTGGTTAATATACTTCTCTGTATAATCCGCTTCCTTGTCTTTCAGACCCGGGAAAGTACGGATCGCCATGATGTCAAAGTATTGTCCCATCACCGCCGCTGCCTCTTTCACGTGTTCAGATGTGCTGCCATTCATTATCGCACCATCATTCATTTCCAGTTGCCAGCCTTCCTTATCGATGTTGAATACAACCGCTTCCATCCCAAGGTTCTTCGCTGCCACCTGTGTACTCAATCGTGTTCGCAAGCTTGGGTTTAAAAAGATCATACCCAGGGTCTTGTTCTCACCCAGTTGCTTATCTTTAAAAGGCTGTTTTTTGTAGTCCAAAGCGATATCCACTAAACGTGGGACACTTGGCACATCATCTACTGAAATAAATTGTTTCATTTTTTCTGTATGGCGCTCTAATGATGATATTAAAAAGTTAGATGTTGACTTATTTTTTTAAAAAACAAGCCACCCCCAAAAGTTTAGTTCAGTTCTTTACTGAAAGCAGTCAGGAACTCGTTGGCGTGTTCCATGGTCAGTGCCAGTGAAGGCAGCAACCTGATCACATTTGGTTTCGCCTCACCTGTAAAGATCTTATGCTTAAATAACAGTTCTTTTCTCACATGGTTCAGTGACGCTGGCAGTTCGATACCGATCATAAGACCTTTACCTCTTACCTCTGTTACCTGCGGGAATTTTTTCAGTTCACTGATCAGGTAGTCACCTACTTTCTCTGCATTGGCAATCAGGTGCTCATTTTCCATCGTTTCCAGTACAGCCAGTGCTGCTGCACAAGCCAGGTGGTTACCACCAAAGGTAGTACCCAGCATACCGTAAGCTGGTTTAATATGAGGCGCAATAATGATACCACCGATCGGGAAACCGTTGCCCATACCTTTTGCCATCGTGTAAATGTCTGCATTCACACCAGCATGGTCGTGAGAGAAGAATTTACCGCTTCTGCCGTAACCACACTGTACGCTGTCTGCTATGAATACTGCATTATACTGATCGCACAGGCTCCTGATCTTTTGCAGGAAAGAAGTGCTGGCTACTTTAATACCACCTACGCCCTGAATCCCTTCAATGATCACTGATGAGATTTCATTTGCTTTGAAAGCTGCTTCCAGTGCTGCTTCATCTTCCCATGGCACAAAAATCACGTTGTCTGTCTGGTTGACAGGTGCTACAATCTTGGGATTGTCAGTTACCGCTACAGCCAGGGAAGTTCTGCCGTGGAAGCTGTTACTGAAAGCAATTACTTTCTTTTTACCGTTGAAGAAAGAAGCCAGTTTCAAAGCATTCTCATTTGCTTCCGCACCAGAGTTCACGAGGAACAGCTGGTAGTCAGGCTTACCACTCAGTTTACCCAGTTTTTCAGCCAGTTGCTGCTGAATAGGAATCTTCACAGAGTTAGAATAAAATCCAACTTTGTTCAGTTGTTCAGTCAGTCTCTTTACGTAATGAGGATGCGTATGACCGATAGAGATCACCGCGTGACCGCCATACATGTCAAGATATTGATTGCCCTGATCGTCCCAAACGTTGGAACCTAAGGCGCGTTCAATGGTAATATTATTGATGGGATATACTTCGAATAAATTCATTTTTCAGAAGGATCTTAAAATTTTAAAATACGATTGATTTCAGCTTCAGTCCTGCCGTTTCATCCAGTCCGTACATGATGTTCATATTCTGAATGGCCTGTCCGGAGGCGCCTTTCACCAGGTTATCTTCGATAGAGTGGATCACGAGTTTGTTGCCCACTTTCTCCAGCTGGATCAGGACCTTGTTGGTGTTTACCACCTGTTTCAGGTCAATCTGTTTATCGCTTACATGTGTGAACGGATGATTGGCATAGTAGTCTTTGTACAGCTGCTGAGCTTCTTCGAGTGACAGATCGCTGTTCAGGTAAGAAGTGATCCAGATGCCTCTTGGGAAGTCACCTCTTACAGGTACAAAATTGATCTCACCTCCGAACGAAGGTTGCAACAGCTGTAAGCTTCGTCGTATTTCCTTCAGGTGCTGATGGCTCAGCACTTTATACGTGCTCACGTTGTTGGCTCTCCATGTAAAATGGGAAGTCGCCTGCAGGCTCTGTCCGGCACCGGTGGAACCAGTGATACCGGTCGTATGTACTTCCTGCAGTTTACCCGCCTTTGCCAGTGGCAACAGGCCGAGTTGTATAGCAGTAGCAAAGCAGCCTGGGTTGGCAATATTCTTTGCGCTGGCAATTTTCTCTCTGTTCATTTCAACCAGACCGTATACAAATTCACGGCCTTTGGCTGTCTCACCAAGTCTGAAATCCTGACTCAGATCGATAATATTGATATGTGCAGGGATGTCATTCTCTTCTACAAATTTCTTTGCTTCGCCATGTCCCAGGCAGAGGAAAATAACATCTACATCATTGCTGAGCTCTCCTGTGAAGGTGAGCTCAGTTTCGCCCAGCAGGTCAGCATGTACGGCATACAATGGATTGCCGGCGTTGCTGCGACTGTGTACGAAAGATATATTTACGTTGGGATGATTCAGCAAAAGACGGATCATTTCTCCGCCACCATAACCAGCACCTCCAACAATCCCTGCGTTGATTTTTTTCTCCATTCTTAATTATTTGCCGCCATTAGCGCTCTCAGTTACCTGATGCCAGATCATAGTCTGGTTACCAAAGATCTTGCTGAAACCTCTTACGTCTTCACCGCTCCAGCCGTTGTTCATTTCACCGTACTTACCAAACTTGCTGCTCATCAGATCATAAGCAGATTCGATACCGGTTACCTGGAAGCGGTAAGGCTGTAATGTTACAAATACTTCGCCGGTTACATTTTCCTGGCTATGCTGCAAGAACGCTTCGATGTCGCGCATTACAGGGTCCATGATCTGACCTTCATGCAACCAGTTGCCGTAGAAGGAAGCCAGCTGGTCTTTCCAGCTCAGCTGCCATTTTGTAAGCACGTGTTTCTCCAGTGCATGGTGGGCTTTGAGAATGATGACAGGCGCAGCTGCTTCGAAACCTACGCGGCCTTTGATACCGATGATGGTATCACCTACATGTATATCGCGGCCAATGGCAAATGGGCCTGCTATTGTCTGTAAATATTGAATAGCTTCAGAAGGATGTGCGAAAGTCTTGTCGTTCACACCAGTCAGTTCACCTTTCACAAATTTCAGTTTCACCTGCTCAGCACCTTCCCTGGTCAGCTGTGTAGGCCATGCTTCTTCAGGCAGGAAGCCGTTGGAAGTCAGGGTCTCTTTACCACCTACTGAAGTACCCCACATACCCTTGTTGATTGAGTATGCTGCCTTTTCGAAGTTCATTTCCACACCTTTGGATTTCAGGTAAGAAATTTCTTCTTCACGGCTCAGTTTCAAATCGCGGATCGGAGTGATGATCTCAACACCTGGGATCATGATATGAAAGATCATATCAAAACGCACCTGGTCATTACCTGCACCGGTACTACCGTGTGCTACGGCGTCAGCACCTACTTCTTTTACGTATTCGCCAATAGCGAGTGCCTGGCTCATACGCTCTGCACTTACGCTCAGTGGGTAAGTGTTATTCTTCAGTACGTTACCGAAGATGAGGTATTTGATTACACTATCATAATATGAGCGTACTGCATTTACCGTCTTATGGCTCTTCACACCTAAATTGTAAGCGCGCTTTTCAATTTCCACCAGTTCTTCCTCAGAAAAACCGCCGGTATTCACGATTACAGAATGCACTTCATATCCTTTTTCTTCTGTCAGATATTTAACGCAATAGGAAGTATCGAGTCCTCCGCTAAATCCCAGTACTACTTTTTTCATTTACTTATAGTGATAATGATTGTTGATAATAATATTGTCTATCTATAAAAAATTAAACAGGAAGAATCTCTTCTTGCTCGCGGCAGTTGCTCCGCCGCCACCGCTTCCGCCTTCTTTTTCTTTACCGCTCTTGAGCAACACGTATCTTTTGAAACGCAGCCAACGTTCGAACAGCTTGAAGTTGTTAGAGAACTTACGCTTCCGCTGCGGATGCTGGATGGTACCATTTGCTGCGACCATCACCTTCGGCTGCATGATCACATTATAATGCTCTGTAGCTGCTGCACGCTTCGCTGCATCCGCTTTCTCTGCTGCTTCCTTAGCTTTCTCTACCGGATCGTAGAGCATAGCAGTACACAGGCAGTTCTTCCGGTTCTTGCTCGTCAGTACATCAAAGTTAACACAACTACGGCAACCTTTCCAGAACTCTTCATCATCTGTCAGTTCTGAATACGTAACCGGCTCATAGCCCAGTTCGGAATTGATCTTCATCACAGCAAGACCTGTCGTGAGACCAAAGATCTTGGCATCAGGATATTTTTCACGTGAGAGTTCAAATACTTTATGCTTAATGGCTTTGGCCACGCCATGACCACGGAAGGCGGGATTTACAATAAGACCTGAATTGGCTACAAACTTCTCATGTCCCCAGGCTTCTATATAACAAAAACCTACCCATTCACCTTTGTCGGTTACTGCGATCACAGCTTTGCCTTCATCCATTTTATGCTGTACATATTCTGGAGAACGCTTGGCTATACCTGTTCCTCTGGCCTTGGCAGAAGCTTCCATCTCGTCGGTAATGGTCTTACCATAATGCTGATCGTCAACGGTGGCTACCCGTACGATGATATTCGGATTTTCCAATCTTGTCAATTGAAAACGTTACAATAAATAAATTGAATCTACTACCCATTCTAAATGGGGGAAATACCTTAATGAATTTGTGAGGAGGCACTAAGGTTGCGATAGCGGGCTGGCTAGGCGGCACTATCAAATACGAGGTCGTCGGGAAAGGTATCTAAAGACATTGAACCCAATGGAGTATTCACCTTCCATCAGGGAAGGGTGATAAGGAGGAAGAGTATGGGCCGCAAAGTTTTCCAACTTCAGTTCAGCATTAAATTGTTAAAAACTGTCTTTAATTAATCAACCGCAAAGTTATAATATTATTTATTCAATGTGGTCAAAAAATTTTAAGGTTTACTGTTAAATTTCCAGTGCAAAATTAACAAAACCCGAGCCAAACAGAGATTTACAGGAAATATTTTTTTCGAATTTATATTTCTCCTGATACCCAATATGTTACAAAAAAGAAGCCCTGAACAGCGCTCTCCGTTTACCTGTTTGTGTTAATTTTTGCAGGAATCAACCCCTCTCTTCATCGTTTTACATCATGGTTTCCGCAAGTAATACCATTGAAAAGCCCCACACTAATCCCTCGAGAGAAAATAAAGGAAGTCCAAGTTAAAATAGTGTCAAACCAGTGCTCCGTCGTAAATGAAAAAAATTGCATTTCAAGATCATTTACATTACATTTAACGACCAGCTACACAATACAATACACCATTCAGTCATCATGTTATCGCCAGAGCAAAACCAAAATGAAACATGAAAAAGCAGCATTTACACCGGAGAACATTTCTCAAAAACACCATGGCCGCCGGAGTCGGCCTCGCCTTGCTGGATACTCCTTCCAGACTTTTTGCTAACGTAAAAAAAGAGAAAGTGAGAATGGGCCTGATCGGCGTTGGCGCCAGAGGACAGGGCCACCTTGAACTATGCCTGAACCGTGCAGATGTAGAAGTTGTAGCCATTGCCGACCCGGATACCAACTGGGCAATACCCGGCGCAAGAAAACTCATTGACAAAATTTACGGCAGCAAAAGGAAAGTAGCAGAATACACAAACGGCCCCGAAGATTTCCACAACCTCCTCAAGAGAGACGACATCGATGCTGTCATCATCGCCACTCCCTGGGAATGGCATACACCACAGGCAGTAGCCGCGATGAAAGCCGGTAAAACTCCTGCCGTGGAAGTATGTGGTGCTACTGATGTAGCCGAATGCTGGCACCTCGTCAATGTAAGCGAAGAAACAGGTATTCCTGTATTTGCCATGGAAAATGTAAGCTACCGACGCGACATCATGGCTGTGCTCAACATGGTGAGACAAGGCCTGTTCGGAGAACTCATTCACCTGCAGGGTGGCTATCAGCACGACCTGCGCAAAGTGAAGTTCAACGACGGCAAGCAAATTTATGGCGGCGGTGTAGAGTTTGGCGAGAAAGGCCTTTCCGAAGCACACTGGCGTACCAATCACAGCGTACACCGTAATGGCGATCTCTACCCTACCCATGGCCTGTGGCCGGTAGCCAATATGATCAACATCAACCGTGGCAACCGCCTTGTCTCCTTAACATCTGTGGCTACCAAATCCCGTGGCTTACATAAATATATAGTTGACAACAGTAGCGAAAGCCATCCCAACGCCAAAGTACAATTCAACCTCGGCGACATCGTCACTACCCTGATTCGTACCAGCAATGGAGAAACTATCATGCTGAGCCATGATACAAACTCTCCCCGCCCCTACTCCCTGAACTTCCGGGTACAGGGTACCAACGGTCTCTGGATGGACGACAAAGCCAGTGTATACGTAGAAGGGAAAAGCCCCTACGATGAATGGGAAAAAGCCGGCACAGCCGAAGATGCAGGCAGTTACATGGGCAAATACGATCATCCGCTCTGGAAGCGTTATACAAAAAGCGCTGCCGGTGCAGGCCATGGTGGCATGGACTGGTACGTGATCAACAGCTTTGTGGAAAGTATCAAAAGAGAGGCACCTTACGCACAGGATGTGTATGACCTGGCTACCATGTACGCCATCACTCCACTGAGTGAAGCCTCCGTAGCAGAAGGCGGCAGCGTGCAGTATATACCTGATTTCACAAGAGGGCAATGGATCAGCCGAAAGCCGGTCTTTGCACTCGATGACCAATATTAGTGACAAACGCCGGCTAAAATTTAGCCGGCGTTTTTTTAATGAGCCTCTTACTATCAAGTTCTTTAACGTATCTTTAACAATTCGTCTATTTAATTCTCTTAATATTGCACCACATTTTTCAATATACCTATAACAAAATTGCCCCTATTAACATGGGAAAAATTGCAATCTACGGCGCCGGGGGATTCGGCCGTGAAGTCAAAATGCTCATTGACCAGATCAATGAAATGAGATGTAAGGACTCCCAACTCAACTTTATCGGATATTATGATGATGGCATGGAAGCCGGCAAAATCGTAAATGGGTTTCCGGTACTGGGAAACCTGGAAACGCTAAATGAAATAAATGAACCATTAGGTATATTGGTTGCAATAGGAAATCCTAAAGTGAAAAAATCTATTGTAGAGAAGATCCGGAACCCACACATTCATTACCCTACTTTGATTCATCCGAATGTGGTCATCGGCAGGGATGAAGTGAACATTGGAGAAGGTAGCATCATCACAGCAGGCTGTATCATCACCGTAAATATCCGGATTGGCAAACACGTCATCCTGAACCTGGGATGTACGGTAGGGCACGATACCATCATTGGCGACTATTCGTCCTTCATGCCATCAGTGAACATCTCCGGTGAGGTGGTTGTTAAAGAAGGAGTTTATGCGGGTACCGGAGCCAAAATAATCAATCGCTGCGAAATCGGTGAAGAAACCATTATAGGCATGGGAGCCATTGTAGCAAAGACGCTGCCTCCTAAATGCACTGCAATTGGAGCGCCCGCTAAACCTGTAAAATTTCATGAATAAAAATAAAAAAGAATGGAATCAAAAGAAACATTTCTGGAAGCTTTTCAAGGTTTATTTGACGAAACTGCACCTGAAGAAATTCAGTTGGGCACTGAATTTAAAGAAATCGGAGAATGGAGCAGTCTCACAGCGCTTGCTACCATCGTAATGTTCGAAGAACAGTTTAACACAGCTGTAAACGCACGTCAGATCGATGATGCAAAGACCGTGGAAGATCTGTATAACATTACTGCTACCCAGAATTCCTAAATATAGTGACGACATCTACCTTATCGGGAAAAAAAATCTTCATTACCGGCGTTTCCTCAGGCATCGGAAGGGTACTGGCCCGGGACCTTTCCCAATATAGTGCTGAACTGCACCTCACTGCCAGAAATGAGGAACGCTTACATGAAACCATTCGCTTGTGTACCCAGGGAACTACTACCTCCTACCTGGCTGACTTATCTTCTACTTCAGATATGCAGCAGCTGACAGATGCACTCCCCGTACTGGACGGTATCATTCTGAATGCAGGCGTAGTGGAATACCTGCCGGTAAAAATGATTTCAGAGAAAAAATTAAGGGGCGTATTCTCTGTTAACTTCGATGCGAATGTGCTGCTGATCCAGCAACTGCTTAAGAAGAAAAAGATTGCAGGAGGCGCATCCATCGTATTTATCTCATCCGTTTCCGCGCATATGGGTGTACCCGGAACGGCCCTGTATGCCGCATCCAAAGCTGCACTCACTGCGTTCGCAAAAGTATTGGCCAGCGAACTGGCCCCCCGCAAAATCCGTGTGAATACCATCTCTCCCGGCATTGTAAAAACAACTGCCATAGAGGATAATAATAAATTATCGACCGACGCTATGACCGAAGCAGAAAAAGCCTATCCCCTGGGATATGGTACTGCGGAAGACATTACCGGACAGGTAGCCTACCTCCTGTCTGACCAGGCCAGGTGGATGACGGGAAGTGATATCGTGATGGACGGAGGATTTATGCTACAATAAAATTCGAAGATGAAAGCATTCTTACAAGCTACAGCTTATTATCTGCCGGCCACCATCCTAAGTAATAGTGAGCTGAATCAATTATATCCTGAATGGTCTGTTGAAAAAATCGCTGAGAAAACTGGAATTGTAAACAGACATATTGCAGCCAAAGACGAACATGTGTCTGATATGGCGATTGCTGCAGCAAAGACCTTATTTGAAAAACATCCCGGTACACAGGAGAACATCGACTTTGTAATCCTCTGTACCCAGAGTCCCGATTATCTGCTGCCTACCACTGCATGCATTATTCAGGAAAAGCTGGGTATTTCCCAAAAAGCAGGCGCTATAGACTTCAATCTGGGTTGTTCGGGGTATGTATATGGCCTGGCAATTGCAAAGGGATTAATAGCCGCTAATATTGCGAAGAAAGTACTGTTGCTGACAGCGGAGACTTACTCCAAATACATTCACGAGAAAGATAAATCCAACAGGACCATTTTCGGTGATGGTGCAACCGCTACTATCATCGCAACGGAAGGTCTGGCAGAGATTGGGGAATTTGAATTGGGATCAGATGGCAAAGGGGCAGAGAACCTCATTGTAAAAGAAGGTGGCAGCAAAGCACCCGTACTCACCTACCAGGAAGAAACAGACCAGTATGGAAACGTGCATAGTCCGTCCTGCCTGTATATGAACGGCCCTGAGATCTTCACCTTTACATCACGTGCGGTACCAGGACTGGTGAATGAAACACTGGCAAAGAATCAGCTGACTATAGAAACGACAGATCTGTTTATTTTCCATCAGGCCAACTTGTATATGCTGAATCACCTGAAGAAGAAGATAAAAATTCCGGATGAGAAATTCTATGTATTTATAGAAAACACCGGCAATACCGTCTCTTCTACTGTTCCGATCGCGTTGACCGAAGCCATTGAACAAGGCCGGATAACTAAAGGAAATAAAGTATTACTGGCAGGATTTGGGGTAGGCTACTCCTGGGGAGGGGCCGTCTTACATTTCTGACAACATAAAAAAAGGCCGGTTCCCAAAACCGGCCTTTTTTTATGAAAATAGATTTTCATTCCTCCTGGTGAATTCCCTCTTTCGTGAATGTTTTATTTATAGATAATTTACTTTTCCATACACCAGCTTCGCCATCACCCAACCGGTCTTATTAATCATTCCCGGATTCATGATCCATTGCACACTTTTATCTTCATTCAATACAGCGGTAAAATCAATCGGACGATTGTTAAAACCCAATCCCTGATAGGTTCCACTTCTAAAAACAGATAAGTCATTCCCGTTAAAAAACTGCTGCAAAAAGTAATTAAAATCAGCACTCATCAAATAAAAATCAGCATAGGAAGACAGACATAATAAATAGGACCTGTCAATGGCACCTGCGGCCAAAGCCTCATGGGTATTCAGTTTAAACGCCATTGTATTAAACAGCATTTCATCTCCTTTCTTCTCTCCTGCATACACACCGGTTACAATAGAATCCAGTCCACCGTTACTACTCCTGTAATAAACCCCTTTTGCATAGGGCATTCCCCCGGGAATACTGTCACCATTCGTACGTGTAAAAGATGAAGTATACGCATGCAAATATCCGTTACTATCGTAAGTTAAATTGAAAGTCGCCTTATTGGCTTCATTATAATAGACCATTTTATCCAGCTTCCAGTCATAGTTATATTCAAACCGGTAGATTCTGAACCATGGCTGTTTTGAAGTACGGGATATGGCCATAAAATCAGACACACTATGATCGTTGTAATACATAAAACTATATTCAATAGAATCAGCAGGTGCAGCTGTGAAATGTCGTGTCACGGTGGCCATCTTATTGATACGGAAGTAACTGATAGTATCATATGCTACATAGCCGGCAGTCGTATCCGTAGACGAGTAGAAATAAACGGTGGTAGGTAATGTGGTATTCTTATCTGTAGCGGGTATATCCTGATCTTTTTTACATGCAACAGCTAGCAGGATCATACACAAACAGAAAAAGGGTAGTTTCATAAACAGGAGATTGGGTTAAAAAATCTAACCTTGTAAAAATAGAAAAACCGCCCCATAAAGGGACGGTTTTTTAGTATTTATAATGTTAATTATAACCAGGCATTAAGCCTTCTTCAATCCCACTTTATGACCACCCAGGCCATAATACAGGATGTAGAGGTAGCATGGCAGCATCACTACATAAGCAATATGCCTGTCAGAACCTTTTGCAATCGCACCATAGATCAAAGGCAGGATTGCACCACCACAAATCGCCATCACCATGAAGGCAGCACCGATCTTTGTATACTTACCCGCTTTATTCATTGCCAGCGGCCAGATACCAGGCCACATTAACGCATGTGATAAACTGAGGAGAATGATGCAGATAATAGACGTCCAGCCAGTGGTTGCCAGTGCGCCTACAGAAAGGACCAGCGCCATGGAAGCACAAATGATCAGACCCGTTTTCTGAGAGATCACTTTTGGAATCAGTACGATACCGGAAAGGTAACCTATGGTCAATGCGATCAGACTATATATCCCCAGGTTGGTAGCCACCATCTTTTCCAACCCATTGTATTCACCATACAATGCCAGTGAATCGATGGCCAGTACTTCCACACCTACATAAGCAAAAATACATACTACACCCAGCAGCAAATGAGGCGGAATGCCTTTCTTAGCGCCAGCTTCGTCAGCTACTGAACCTTCTTCTTCCGTATTGATTTCAGGCAGATCAGATTTTCTGACCATGAAAGCAAGTGCCAGCAATACAACGGTCATTACCAGGTAAGGAACAACCACACGCTGTGCCAGCGCCTGTAGTTCTGCTTCTCTTGCAGCACCAGTCAGGGTTTCGATCTTCGCAGACAATTGAGCTGCATCGCTGAATAACAACTGTACCAATACGAAAATACCAATCATACCAGCTACCTTGTTACAGATACCCATGATGCTGATACGCTGTGCCGCTTTTTCGATCGGGCCCAGGATTGTAACATATGGGTTAGAGGCCGCCTGCAGCAGTGTCAGCCCGGTACCCTGTGCGAATAACCCCAGCAGGAATAAAGGAAAGCTACGGGTGTAGGCAGCAGGGATAAAAATGAGGGAACCTCCTGCCATGATGAGCAGACCAAGGGACATCCCTTTCGTAAAACCAATTTTTTTCAGAATGGCAGATGATGGAATTGCCATTACCAGGTAAGAGATGTAGAAGGCGAAGGTGACGAAAAACACCTCGAAGTCTGATATTTCACAGGCCTGCTTCAAAAAAGGGATCAGCACGCTGTTCAACCAGGTCACAAATCCAAAAATAAAAAATAAAGTGCCTATAATGCCCATCGCTTTGCCATAGCTGGTTTGCTGTTGTGGTTGCATAGGTAAAGGCTCTTTAATAGACGTAGCGGAGTTCCCCATACTGCTGTTTTATATATTATTTAAACACTTTGATTGATATTTGCGAACATACTTAACAATTTCAGCATTTCCTAATGAACAACGATAGTTTGGGCGTTGTTAATAGACAGATGCTAAATTTCCACGTTAAATGGATTAAAAAGTATATCAATTCATTCCATCCATAGGTTTTTTGCTAACTATCCAAGGAATTAGATAGATATTTTATGCCATATTAGCTAAAACGTTTTTGCATCAGAAAAATAGGGATTTTTTTCTTAAATATTTAGGAATTCTCAAAAAATAATTTATACATTTATCGCTGCAAAAATTACAGTAATTTAACACGTTTATGGTTCAACAAACAAAGCAAAGTACACATCCTTCTTTCTTTGTACTGATACTTGTCTTTTTCTTCTGGGGTTTCGTAGCTGCCTCGAACAGCATATTCATCCCCTTCTGTAAAGCACACTTCCACTTGAATCAGCTGGAATCGCAGCTGATTGACTTCTCGTTCTATGGTGCTTACTTTATCGGCTCCCTGCTGCTGTACTTCCTGTCAGCACTCAGAGGCGTTGATATTCTCAACAAGATCGGTTATCAGAAAGGTATTATCTACGGCCTTCTTATTTCTGTCGTAGGTGCTGTGGCGCTCATCGCCGCAGTCAATTTCGGTAGCGGCATGGCAAATGAAACCTATGCCTTTTATCTCATTCTGGGCGCATTCTTCATCGTTGCCCTCGGTTTTTCACTTCAGCAGACCGCAGCCAATCCTTTTGCCTTCCTCCTGGGAGATCAGGCAAAGGGTGCTCACCGACTGAATCTGGCAGGTGGTATCAACTCGCTTGGTACAACCATCGGCCCGCTCATCGTGAGTATCCTGCTCTTCGGTAGTGCCAAGGGTGCCGCTGCTGCGGATACGGACATCAGTAAGATCAACACACTTTACATCCTGCTGATCGTACTGTTCCTCGTTGCTGCAGCTATCTTCTGGTTCTCGAAAATGCCGAAGGAAACGTCGGACGAGCCATTTGAGCAATCGCCCAAAGCAAGTAAGACCCTGGCAGCCATCACCGCATTGTTCGTGCTCATCATGATCGGTCTGGGAAGGGAAAATAAACTGCCTTTCTTCGTGATCGGTATCATAGGAATCCTCGCAGTACTGTTCTATGCAAAAGTGGTTTCGCAGAAAAGTGTGCAACTTAATTTGCAGAAAGGCGGCGACGGCTGGGGTGCTATGAAATACCCTCAGCTGGTACTGGGCATGATTGCCATCTTCGTATATGTGGGGGTGGAAGTAACCATCGCCAGTAATATGGGTGGCCTGCTCGAAACAAAAGGCTTCCTCACTGAAAACGGCCTGACTACCGCAGAAATCGACCCTTATGTTTCCCTGTTCTGGGGTAGCATGATGATCGGTCGCTGGACAGGTGCCATCTCCGTATTCAATGTGACTGAAAAGATGCGTAAAATTCTTTGCGTAATCGTGCCATTTTTCGCCTATGGCCTCGTTTTGGGTGCCAACTACCTCAAGGGTACAGATGTAAGCGTATTGTACCCGTATGCAGGTATTCTGGTGATCCAGATCATAGGTTTCTTCGCTGGTCAGGACAAACCTGCCCAGACACTTATGATCTTCGCCATACTCGGTATCGTAGCCAACGCGATTGGTTTGATGACTACCGGTTATGTTTCTCTCTTTAGCTTCATCAGCGGTGGTTTATTCTGCTCCGTGATGTGGCCTTGTATCTTCGCACTGTCCATCGCTGGTCTGGGCAAGTATACAGCACAGGGATCTTCATTCCTGATCCTGATGATCCTGGGCGGTTCCCTCATTCCTCCGGTACAAGGTGGTCTGGGAGACGATCCTAGTATCGGAACGCATTATTCCTATATAATCCCAGTAATATGCTTTGCATATCTGGCATTCTTTGCTTTCAGAGTTAAAACTATTTTAAAATCACAGGGAATCGATTATGAGTCAGCAATTAGCGGTGGGCATTGATATTGGAGGAACCAATACAAAATTTGGCATAGTAGATCGCAGAGGTAATATTCTGTGTGATGGTCGTATGCTAACGAACCAACACGAAAACGTAGATGCATTCCTGGACGAACTGCACGGACACCTGTCCGTTCTGATCGAGCAGGTTGGCGGTATCAAAAACATTAGAGGAATTGGTGTAGGAGCTCCTAACGGAAACTTTTATACCGGAAATATTGAGTACGCTCCAAACCTTCGCTGGAAGGGAGTAGTTCAGATGTCGAAATTGCTGGAAGCTAAATTTGGTGTCCCTGCCGTTTTAACAAATGATGCAAATGCAGCCGCCCTGGGCGAATTCATGTACGGCGCAGCCAGAAGTATGAGAGACTTTATCGTTATTACCCTGGGTACAGGTGTAGGTAGCGGTATCGTAGCAAATGGTCAGCTGATCTATGGTCACGACGGTTTTGCCGGCGAACTGGGTCACTGTATCGTCATCCCAGGTGGTCGTTTCCACCCTGGAACCAAGGCTCATGGCTCACTGGAAGCATATGCTTCCGCTACAGGTGTGACCAACACTGCCCTGGAATTCCTGGAAACCCGCCCGGATACCAAAAGTCTGCTGCGTGAATTCAAAAAAGAAGAAGTAAATTCAAAAATAATTTATGAAGCTGCCATGAAGGGCGATCCCCTGGCAATGGAAGTGTATGAATTTACAGGTAAAGTGCTGGGTGAAGCATTGGCGAACTTCGTTATGTTCTCCAGCCCTGAAGCCATCGTACTGTTCGGTGGTCTTACCAAAGCCGGAGACCTGTTAATGAAACCAGTTCGTGAGCATATGGAAAGGAACCTGCTGCCTATCTTCCAGAATAAGGTAAAGCTGGTATTCTCCGAACTGAAAGAAAGCGATGCTGCTATATTAGGTGCGAGCGCACTGGCATGGGAGATGAAAGACTAATACCAACATAAAGCACTTGTAATTTAAACATCATGCAAGATCGCAGACATTTTTTAAAAGCAGCGGCCCTCGGTGCCGCTGCTTTGTCTTTAGACGGGGTTAAAGGCGCACACGCTGCTCCGTTTGTGAAAAAAGACAGAAGCACTAAGCCCATCGTATTATCTACATGGGATTTTGGCCGTGCTGCCAATCTGGCCGCATGGGAGATTTTAAAGAAAGGTGGTCGCGCACTGGATGCAGTTGAAGCCGGTGTAAAAGTTCCGGAAGCAGATCCGAACAACCACACTGTAGGTTTCAGCGGTTACCCTGACCGCGATGGCCGTGTGACACTCGATGCCTGTATCATGGATGAAAAAGGCAACTGTGGCTCCGTAGCTTCCCTGGAGCACATTGTACATGCTATTTCCGTAGCACGTGCAGTAATGGAAAAAACACCCCACGTGATGCTGGTGGGTGATGGTGCCCTGCAATTCGCACTGTCACAGGGCTTTAAAAAGGAAAACCTGCTCACCCCGGAGTCTGAAAAGGCTTGGAAAGAGTGGCTGAAAAAATCCGAGTATAAGCCCGTCATGAACATCGAAAACTCCTCTTACGGTGAGGGCAATAACCCTACCACCTTCAATCCACGCATGCTGCCTGGGAACCAGTATAACCACGATACCATTGGGTTAGTGGCAATCGATGCAAACGGAGACTTATCCGGTGCATGTACGACCAGCGGTATGGCGTTCAAACTGCATGGCCGTGTGGGAGACTCCCCAATCATCGGTGCAGGCCTGTATGTGGACAATGAAATCGGTGCTGCTACTGCTACAGGTGTAGGTGAAGAAGTGATCCGCGTAGTAGGTAGTCACCTCGTAGTAGAACTGATGCGTCAGGGTTACTCTCCTGAAAAGGCTTGTAAAGAAGCCGTAGAGCGCATTGTGAAGAAAGGTCCCGAAAGGTCAAAAGGCCTTCAGATCGGATTCCTCGCAGTGAACAAAAGAGGTGAACACGGCGCTTATTGCATGCAGAAAGGATTCAGTTATTCAGTACTTTCTGAAAAGGAAAATAACGTGCTGATCGAAGGCAAAAGCTACTATAAATAAAGTGTGGACTCAAATGAAATTGATTCAAATAGCTAAATGGATCACTCTTCATAAATGAGTCACGCCCTTATTCAATTAAGACATGATTACACTCGAAATATGTGCGGGTTCTGTAGCCTCCTGTATCGCTGCACAGGAAGGTGGTGCCAAACGGATAGAACTGTGTGATAACCTGCTGGAAGGCGGCACTACACCCAGCTATGCGACCATCGCACTGGCACGCGAAAAGGTGAAGATTGACCTGTACCCGATTATCCGTCCCCGTGGTGGTGATTTCCTGTACGATGAACTGGAATATGCTACCATGCAGAAAGACATTCAGCTCTGTAAAGAACTGGGTTGCAATGGCGTGGTAATAGGTTTGCTCACAGCTGATGGCAAGGTGGATATTCCCCGTACCCAGGCACTGGTAGAACTGGCATGGCCAATGGGCGTGACATTTCACCGGGCATTCGATATGACGGACGATCCCCTGCAGGCGCTGGAAGATGTGATCAGTACCGGTTGTGAGCGAATTCTCACCTCCGGACAACGGAATACTGCTATCGAAGGGATGGACCTCCTGAAAATACTGGTAGAAAAGTCAGCAGGTCGTATAGCTATCATGGTGGGTTCCGGTGTGCGGGCGAATAATATCGCTACCCTGATGAAGGAAACAGGTGCTACAGAGTATCACACCTCAGCCAAAGGATATAACGAGAGTAGAATGGTGTATAGAAATCCGAATGTGAGTATGGGAGGTATACCGGGTGTACCGGAGTACGGCATTTCCCAGACGCAGGTAGATGAGGTGAAAAAAATATTAGAATTGGCTAAATAACGAAAAAGGCTTTTGCAATTGCAAAAGCCTTTTTCGTATACCCCTGTTTCCTACAGTACCATTCCCTGCATGAAAAAATCAGTACTTAGCCACCTAATTTTGATCAGTGAATATGCGTTCTCCCCCGTCGTATTAATATCTTTTTCACACTTTGTAATACAATTATTTTAAGTGTACTGAATACCTTTATGATTTTTGTCGTTTCTGCTTAAACAAGCACAAATATTCTACCTCGGTAAGAAGATTTTTTTTAATTTTCGGTCTCGTTTTTAAACCGCATCTAATCCAAATTAACAATCATGACGCTAAATCATCAGGAAATTGAACTGATTGACAGTTTCGAACAAATAGCCGTGGATATATATCCTACCGCTAAAGACGGTTCCAAAGCAGTGGCACAGGAAATAGCAGCATTGATCAAAGCCAGACAGGCCGCTAACCAAAAGGTAGTATTAGGCCTGGCTACCGGCTCTACTCCAAAGTATCTTTATGCTGAACTTGTCCGCCTTCACAAAGAGGAGGGCCTGAGTTTCAAAAACGTGATCACTTTTAATCTGGATGAATACTATCCGATCGAACCAGATGCGCTGCAGAGCTATCACAGGTTCATGAAGGAACAGCTGTTCAACCACATTGACATTCCGGAAGGCAACTACCACATTCCAGATGGTACTGTCCCCAAGGAAAAAGTGAAAGAATTCGCAGCTGAATATGAAGCAAAAATTGAAGCTGCTGGTGGTATTGACCTGCAAATCCTCGGTATTGGTACCAACGGCCATATCGGGTTCAACGAACCAGGTTCTACCCTCAACTCTCATACCCGCCTCGTAACACTGGACAACTCAACAAGAATGGCAAACGCATTCGAGTTTTCCAATATGAGCCTGGTACCCCGTCTCGCTGTCACTATGGGCCTGAGCACCATCTTCAAAGCGAAACGCGTAGTACTGCTGGCATGGGGTTCTCATAAATCAAAGATCGTTCAGCGCTCTGTAGAAGGTCATAGCTCTGACCAGGTGCCAGCTTCCCTGCTGCAACAGCACCCTGACTGCAAATTCGTAATCGATGAGCAGGCAGCAGAAGACCTGACCCGTAACAAAGAACCATGGCTGACCGGGGACTGCGAATGGACGCCTAAACTGCGTCGTAAAGCGGTAACCAACCTCGCCCTGAAGCTGAATAAGCCAATCCTGATGCTGACTGACAGGGATTACAATGAAAACGGCTTAAACGACCTGATTGTACAATACGGTTCTGCATACGAATTAAATATCGAAGAGTTTAATGGTCTGCGTGATACCATCACCGGATGGCCCGGTGGTAAGCCAGGTGCACAGTTGCCTAGCCACCCCGAACGCTCTGAGCCACTGAAAAAACGTGTGCTGATCTTCTCTCCACACCCTGATGATGACATCATCTCTATGGGTGGTACCTTCATCCGCCTGCACGAACAGGGTCATGATGTACACGTAGGTTACCAGACTTCCGGTAACATTGCTGTTACTGACGAGTTCGTACTTCGTTTTATCGACTTCGCAGTAGGCTTTGAAGATATGTTCGGCATCGACCGTAGCAAAAGCTCCCAGGTACTGGCCGATGCGAAAGCATTCCTCGGTTCCAAGAAACCTTCCCAGAAGGATACCCCTGAAATCCGTGCGATCAAAGGTCTGATCCGTCGTGGTGAAGCAAAAGCTACCTGCCGTTACGTAGGTATTCCCGAAGAAAATATCCACTATAATAACCTGCCTTTCTACGAAACAGGTCTGATCGAAAAAGCACCTGCCAGTCAGGCTGATATCGATATCACCGTAGACCTGATCCGTAAGATCAAACCACATCAGATTTACTGTGCCGGTGACCTCGCAGATCCACATGGTACCCACAAAGTATGCCTGGAAATCATCTTCGCCGCGCTGGATCAGCTGAAACACGAAGAGTTTATGAAGGATTGTTGGGTATGGCTGTACAAAGGTGCATGGCAGGAGTGGAAGATCAATGAGATCGAAATGGCAGTGCCAATGAGCCCTGACCAGGTAAGACAAAAACGCCTGGGTATCTTCATCCACCAGAGCCAGAAAGACGTAGTGCCATTCCAGGGTACTGACAGCCGTGAGTTCTGGGAAAGAGCTGAAGACCGTAACGCAGATACTGCTAACCTGTATGATCAGTTAGGTTTGCAGAAGTATGCAGCGATGGAAGCTTTTGTAAGATATCATTTTATGTAAGTATTTGCTTGCTATACGACAAGGGTGACTGGGCAACCAGTCACCCTTTTTTTATAATTGGTGCGTTAGCATACGTTTTCCGCTTTCCCCGGTAGAAATTTAAAAAGGACTCCTTTATATTTTGCACAATTTAATTTTGCCACTTTCCTTATCAGAATGAAAATATTCTTTACATTTATCATCCAAAATTTTCAACCAAATATTGATTTCCCAAATCCTTATTCCACGGTTTAAACCTATTGATTGTCATTTATTTAAATTGTTATTTATATGAGACTGCTCCTTGCCAGCAGATCCGCCGCTTATTTGGCTTTATTTCGTGCCATTGCATCAAACCGACTTCCCAGCCAACGGCGCTATCTTTTTCATGACCCATATGCTAAATATTTCCTGCCACCCTCCCTCCGCATGGTAGCCACGCTGTCTGCAATACCCGGACTCAATTTCATCATCAGCAAGGTTCTTGACTCCCGCTATTCAGGCGCCCTTTCCAGTTGCCTGGCCCGAACGCGGCTCATCGATGTAATGACGCAGGAAACCATCCGCAACTATGGTATCAATCAACTCATCCTCTTCGGCGCCGGTTACGATTGCCGCATTCATCGCCTGGATTTCAAAACCAAACTCGCCTTTGTCGAAATCGACCACCCCGCCCTTCAGGAAGCGAAAAGAAATGTACTCGAACACCTGAAAAACAAACCCACAGAATTTATTGATTACATCTCCGTGGATTTCAACAATCAACAGCTGGAAACCACCATTCCACACCACTTGCTCAAATCACATTACAAAACCCTGATGATCTGGGAAGGGGTGACTAATTCTCTCACCATCCCTATTGCTGATAAGCTCTTCCAATATTTCAGTAAATTCGCAAGCGGCACCAGGATTATTTTCATCTACATCGATGACAAAGTCCTTACCCATACCCAATCGTTCTTAGGCACAGCAATTTCCCCCAAAGAATTGCGCCAGCATCAGGAATTCTGGAACTTTGGAATGGCCCCATCCAAAATGGAACAATTCCTGGCTGGCTATAATATGGAACTGCTGTACGACGTTGATGCCGATACTTACAGGCATAGCTGCTTTGGCAAAAGCGCTGACAAAATGAACGGATTGGAATACTACCGGGTAGTAATGGCCGTAGTAAAATAACGTTATGCATATACACATCTTCATGCACGTGCCTTTTGAAGGTCCAGGATGCATTCCTGACTGGATCAGCTCCAAAGCACACGAAGTCACCTACACACACTGGTATCAACACACGACCCCGCCTACTGCGACTGATTTTGATTTTCTGATTGTAATGGGAGGGCCGATGGGCATTCATGATGAAAGTGAATATCCCTGGCTGGCAGTAGAAAAAGCTATTATCAGGCAAACTATTCATGACAATAAACCGGTATTGGGTATTTGTCTGGGCGCACAGCTCATTGCCCATGTATTAGGAGCAAAGGTGTACGCGAACGAACGGAAGGAAATAGGCTGGTACCCGGTACAATTCAGCCCCTCTTCACCGGTAAAGGCATTTCCACAGGAACTGGTTGTGTTCCACTGGCATGGGGATACCTTTGATCTGCCTGTGGGTGCCAGTGGTTTTGCCGCTTCGGCCGCCACCTCGAACCAGGCATTTGTGTACAACGAGAAAGTGATTGCCCTGCAATTCCATTTTGAGGTGACACACGAAAGTCTGGAGAGTATGGTGGCGCATGGGGAAGAAGAACTGGTGGCAGCACCATATGTGCAGGATAAAGGTTTGATACAGGATCTGTCATCATTTATTCCGGAGAATAATAAGCTGATGTTTGCAGTGCTGGATTATCTGGCGAAGTAGTCGGTATTTAATTTCGTATTTTTGCATTCATGGAAAAGTACGATATCCTGATTGTTGGCGCTGGTCCTATAGGACTGGCATGTGGACTCGCAGCACAAAAGGCCGGATTAACCTACCTCATCATAGAAAAAGGCTGCCTAACCAACTCACTCTATAATTACCCACTGTACATGACCTTTTTTTCTACTTCTGAGAAGCTGGAGATCGGAGGCATTCCCTGGGTATCGATCAATGCCAAACCAATACGCCCTGAAGCGCTGGAATACTACCGCCGGGTGGCAGTTACTAACAAACTACATGTACGCCTGTTCGAAAAAGTTGAAAGCATTACACCCGGGTATACTATTCAAACAAGTAAGGAAACTTATCAGGCTGATAACGTTATTATAGCGACCGGTTTTTATGACATCCCGAATATGCTGCATATTCCCGGTGAGGATCTGCCGAAAGTAGCGCACTATTACAAAGACCCTCACTTTTATGCTACACAAAAGGTGGTGGTAGTAGGTGCGAATAACTCTTCTGTAGATGCGGCACTGGAAACCTATCGTAAAGGAGCAGATGTGACAATGGTGATCAGGGAAGGGGAGATAGGCAGGCGCGTGAAATACTGGGTAAAACCGGATATAGAGAACCGTATTGCAGAAGGATCAATCAGGGTATATTATCATTCTAATCTGAAAGCCATCAGGGAAAGAGAGGTGGATATTCAGACACCAGATGGTATCATCACCATTGATAATGATTATGTATTGGCCCTTACAGGCTACCAGCCGAATTTTGCCTTTCTGGAAAAGGCAGGGATCGAATTGTCTGATGACGAAAAACGGCATCCGAAATATAATCCTGAGACGATGGAAACGAATATGCCGGGCATGTACCTGGCAGGTGTGGTATGTGGGGGGATGGATACGGCCGTGTGGTTTATTGAGAACTCAAGGGATCATGCTGAAAAGATCGTCACCAACATCTTAAGTAAAAAAGAGGCCGTATCAAAAGTAATCTGAAAGCGCTTAGAATGGTGAAAACGAAAATTCCTTCTATCAGCCGGATAAAAATTACTTTTCATACCACCTCTTTTTGCGGCGCGGGTTGCAGCTGTGGCAGCAACCCGCGGATTATACATCAGGCTACATAATATTCACTTCTCTTTCAAGCAATACTCCGAATTTTTCTTCCACACTATCCAGTACCTGCTGCGATAAATTATAAATCTCCCCTCCTTTCGCTTCCCCATAATTCACCAATACCAACGCCTGTTTGGCATGCACCCCTGCATCTCCTGCTCTATACCCCTTCCAGCCACACTGCTCGATCAACCACCCCGCTGCCAGTTTAAACTGCCCACCATCTACCGCATATGCCACCACATTCGGAAACGCCGCTTTTATCCGCTTATATTCCGCTTCCGAAACTGTCGGATTCTTAAAGAAACTCCCCGCATTCCCAATTTTCGCCGGATCAGGTAACTTGGAAGACCTGATATTAATCACTGCCTGACTGATCGCCTGTATACTCAACTCCTGCACACCCATTTCCTTCAATTCCGTCTCTATAGCCCCATAACTGGTATTAAAATGTGGCTGCTTACTTAGTCTATACGTTACAGACAGGATCGCAAACTGCCCCTTGTATTTATGTTTAAACACACTCTCCCTGTATCCAAATGCACACTCCTCCTTATTAAAAGTCACCACAGACAGATCCTCTAAATGCAACGCCTCCAGGGAATGAAACGTATCCTTGATCTCTACTCCATACGCCCCGATATTCTGCATGGGACTCGCCCCCACATTGCCCGGTATCAGCGACAGGTTCTCCAGCCCCGCCCTGTTATGCCTGATATTCTCCATTACAAACCCATGCCAGCTCTCTCCTGCCCCGGATTTCACATATACATACTGGTCATCCTCCTTCACTACCTCAATCCCTTTAATGCCATTCTTCAGGATCACCCCGTCAAAATCCTTTGTAAAGAGCACATTACTCCCTCCTCCCAAAATCATGTGGGGCAGGGCTTTGAACTGTGGAGCGGTCAACAGCTCCCGCAACTCATCGGGGGTAGTAAACGCAGCAAAGTACCTGGACTGAGCGGCTATGCCAAACGTATTATAAGGCCGAAGCAAAACATTTTCAGAAATCAGCATATGGTCGTAAATTTATAAACACACATTCCTGACAAAGATAACAAAAGCATGTCTCAAACAGCCGTAGTAATAGGAGGTACCGGATTGACCGGTAGACACCTGGTCACCATGCTCCTGCACGATGATCGTTTCAGCAAGGTAAAAGTGCTGCTGCGCACTCCTATATTGAAGCAGCGCCCGGGCCTGGAACCGATTATTGTCGACTTCAATGACGAAGAGGGCCTGGCGCAGGCACTTACGGGCGATGCCCTCTTTTGTTGTATCGGCACTACTATCCGGCAGGCAGGAAGCCAGGAAAAGTTCAGGGAAGTAGATTATAATATTCCCCTACGTTGTGCCACGATTGCACGTAAGCAGGGTATGAAGCAGTTCCTGCTCATGTCCAGTGTAGGCGCTTCGGCTGTTTCAAAAAATTTCTACCTGCGTACCAAGGGGGAAACGGAAAATGCAATCATGGCACTGGCTTTCCCGGGTTATCATATTTTCAGACCTTCTGTGCTTGTAGGATTAAGGAAGGATTTCAGGTTGGGAGAATGGCTGGGATATATCCTGACAGGGTTGTTTTATTATTTCTTACTGGGAAGATGGAAGAAGTACCGGCCTATTAAGGCGAGTAATGTGGCACTTGGAATGATCTATGCAGCAGCGAATACCCCGGATGGAGCGCATATTTATGAGTCAGATAAAATCAGGCAAATGGCTGAATGGGAAAAAGAACGGGATATTGCGCGTTAATAACTTTTTATACGTAGTCCACATCAGGTACAATAATTACGCTCCTGAATTGCTTCTCGGCCAGTAATTGTATAAACGTTTCTCTCAACAACTGCTTTGTCTGTGCAATCATTTTTACATCTCTTGGCAGCTTGATCATCATCTCCTGCAGGTAATAATTCCTTACCCTGCCTACTAAAGGCGCTGCAGGTCCGACCAGGTGAGGGCCTATATGGGGCCTGAGCCAGTTCCCCAATACCTGTGCAGCCTGCTCAACTACCTTTTGGTCTTTATGCTTCAATGTCAGTTTTAGCAAACGGAAAAACGGCGGATACCCGAAGTTCTGCCGCTCTGCAATCTCCGCTGCATACATTGCCTTATAATCATGGATCGTGACGTAATGTAAAATAGGGTGTTGCGTCCGGTAGGCCTGTATCAGCACTTTCCCTTTTCCATGCTTACGCCCTGCACGCCCACTCACCTGCTCCATGAGCTGGAACGCTCTTTCGTTCACCCTGAAATCGGGGAAACCCAGCAGGTTGTCCGCACTCAGGATGCCGACTAAACTTACATTCTCAAAATCCAGTCCCTTCACGACCATCTGTGTGCCCACGAGAATATCGATCTCCTGGTTCTCCAGCAACTGGATCATTTTATTATGACTATCCTTGTTCCTTACGGCATCCATATCCATACGGGCAATGCGTGCTTTCGGGAACAATTCCTGCAAATCGTTTTCTATCTTCTCGGTACCAAAACTCTTGGATATGATCGACTGACTTCCACAGGCAGCGCAGGTATGCACATAAGGATAACGGGTACCACAGTAATGGCAGGTCAGCTGATCCTGGTACCGGTGATACGTGAGTGAAACATCACAGTTCTTACAGGTAGGAATCCATCCACATGTGGTACACATCACGAAGGGTGCGTACCCTCTCCTGTTCTGGAAAAGGATCACCTGTTTACCCTGTGCGATCGTGTTATGTACGGCCTGTATTAACTGTGGAGAAAAGTTTTCCTGCATCTGCTTCTCAGCCTGCATTTTCTTTACATCCACAATTTCGATCTCGGGCATTTCCAGGCCACCGAAGCGTTCATTCAGTTCTACCAATCCGTATTTTCCCTGTGTTGCATTAAAATACGACTCCAGGGAAGGCGTTGCAGAACCTAACAATACGCTGGCCCTGAAGAGACCTGCATAATAAATAGCGGCATCCCTGGCGTGATAGCGGGGTGCGGGATCCTGTTGCTTATACGAAGGATCATGCTCTTCATCCAGGACGATCAGGCCCAGTTCCCGGAAAGGCAACAACAGGCTGGAACGTGCACCCAGCAATATGCGCAGCTCACCGCTCTTTACCTTGTGCCATATTTCTACCCGTTCATTGTTACTGAAGCGGGAGTGATATATACCGATCTTGTTACCAAAATGTTTTTGCAGGCGGCGTACAATCTGAGTAGTGAGGGCAATTTCAGGTAACAGGTACAACACCTGTTTGCCGCTGGCAATACATTCCTCAATCAGCTTGATGTACAACTGTGTCTTCCCGCTTGAAGTGACGCCGTGCAATAAAGTGACCGGTTTCTGTTCAAAACTGGTCCTTATTTCCCGCAGTGCTTTGTCCTGTGCAGGACTCAAAGTGAAATCTATCTGCACATCTACTTTGCCACCACCGGGTACGCGGTCTACTATCCTCTTTTCAATCCACACGATCTCTTTATCCACGAGCCCTTTCAGTTGTGCGGCAGAAGCCCCGGACTTTTTGAGCAGTTCACTTTGCAACACACTCCCCTGTGTTTTTACAAGGTGCAGGTAGGCCAGCAACAATTCCATTTGTTTGGGGGCTTTGCCCAGTGTATTGAAAAGGTTGGCCAGTTCTTCCTCTGCTTCGTACCGGGCATGGAGCTGTACGTAGTTTTCCTTCTTTTCTTTATATACTTCTTTCAGCTCTTCGTACACCAGCAGTACTTTCTTTTCGATCAGTTTTTTGATCACAGAGTATACTTCTGACTTATCGAGAATGAGCTGTACTTCTTCGATACGGAGTTCTTTGCGGATGTGTAATGCTTCCGCAATCATGTACTCATCATCACTCAGGTCGGTGAAATTATCACCATAAGCCTCATTGAATAATAAGACTGTTTCGCTGGAGAGTTTGAGGTGTGCAGGCAGGGCGGCATTGAGCACTTCCCCTTCACTACACATATAGTAGGAAGCCAGCCATTCCCAGAAGGAAAGCTGTGTAGGGTACACGACCGGATCTTTGTCGAGCAGGTCCAGTAGTGGTTTGGTTTTGTAATCAGGCGGTGCCAGTTCGTGAATGGCCTTTACCACACCGGCATACTTCTTCTGGCGGCCTAACTGCACAGCCACGCGGCTGCCCACTTTCAGGCTGTCTACCATATGGTCAGGTACTGCATAAGTATAATTCTTAGGCAGTGCTAAAGGAAGTATGACGTCGGCAAATTTCATCGGTAACTTAACAATTCTTTTTCCATAATATCAAATACCTGTTGTTTCAACGCTGGCAGATCTTCCATGGTCATACCTGTTACCTGTACAGGTGGCAGGTATACAATGCGGCACCGGCCAGGGTTGAGATTCGAAACCTTAGAGCGAGGCAGGCGGTCCTTACAATCCAGGTATAATACGGGTTGCAGGGCAGTCTGGGTCTCAATAGCTATGCGGAAAGCCCCGTTGTGAAAAGCGGTGAGGGGCTTATCAGCATCGTTGGTGGTACCTTCAGGGAAAATGAGGATGGATACGCCTTCCCGGATGGTAGCAATTAATTCGCGCACGCTTCTGGAGCGGGCTTTTGCATCAGAACGGTCTACGGGTACCACAGCATGTTTATATATAAAACCAAACAAGGGTATTTTCTGCATTTCTATTTTGCCCAGGGGGCGGAAAGGGAGGCGCATTACACCTACGGCCAGAGCAGCATCCAGATAGGTGCTGTGGTTTACGACGTAAATGAATGGCGTTTTGTCTTTACGATCGTATTTATAAATTCTTTTAACGAAGATCCCTACGGCAGGGAACCAGGTGAACGACCAGAACCAGAGGAAATAGTAGATAACGTTTCCGCCTTTGATTCTACCCAGAAAGGAGGCAAGGAAGATAAACGGAAGGATGAGTAACATGATCCCTACGAACATAATAGAGGCATATAAAATATACACCCATTGAAATGGTTTTAGCAAAAGCTTCATGATAAACGCCTGTCTGTTTTTTGTCACATGCAAGCCTGAAAATTACAGTTAATTGCGTAAAGATGGAGAATTTTTATTTTATGATAAGAACTGCGGCGGGTAAGGAACTGGCCGCCTTTATGCACATAATCAAGTGATAATCAATGGCAATCGCATTGCCATTCCTTTTCCAGATCTATGCAGGTCACAACTTTGGTTTCTCCGCTGCAAGGTGCAAACACAATGCGCAGATGTTGGCCTTCGTCCGAGTAACCTTCCAGTGCATAGGTGGGACAAGGCTGATCGTGTGGATTCGACTTTTCGGTATTGATCTGTCCTGTTTCGAGAATTTCTGCTACCTCATGTTCGGTGATATGCCGGCAATCCATGCGGCAAAGGGCATGTTTTGTGTAGGTAAGGCGTGCATGCCTGTCAAGGTTGGAAGGGTCATTTACCGGGTTCGGTAATGTGCGTTCCACGGTTCCGGGTCTGTTCACCTGTGGGTGGTGTGAAGGACCTTTCCACCATTGCTGCTCCCATGCCAAAAGTAGTAACAGTGCAAGCAATACCATTGGAATATACTTACCTTTTGATCTCATAGTTTCTCACAGTTGCTTAAAGTTGCATCATTGAAAAGAAAAGGCAAGCTATACATTTTTAACAATATATCCCTAAAAATTACCCTTCTTCAACTCTCATAAAAAGGAATTATCTTTGCGGGTTTGGTAGCAGCCCATTCCGGCTCCTACCCTTAGTGGACAAAGTAATTGAAACGATGACAACAGCGAAAACAGTAGCTTTCCATACCCTCGGCTGTAAGCTGAATTTTTCTGAAACCTCTTCACTGAGCAGGTTGCTGGAGCAGGATGGCTTTGTGCAAACAGATTTTGAGGGACAGGCAGATGTGTATGTGATCAATACGTGCTCTGTGACAGACAATGCCGACAAGGAATGCCGTTACCTGGTACGCCGCATCCAGCGCAGGGCGCCGGAGAGCAGAGTGGTAATTACCGGGTGCTATGCGCAGCTCAAGCCAAAAGAAATTGCTGAGATCGAAGGGGTAGACCTCGTACTGGGAGCTGCGGAGAAGTTCAACCTCGTAGCGCACCTGAAAGACCTGACCAAGGGTGACAGCGCAAAAATATGCAGCTGTGACATTGAGCAGGTAAATATTTTCCATGCCTCATATTCTATGAACGATCGTACCCGTACCTTCCTGAAGGTGCAGGATGGTTGTGATTATACCTGTTCATTCTGTACCATTCCCATGGCGAGGGGGAAGAGTCGTAGTGATTCAATCACGAATGTGATGGAGCAGGTACAGCAGATTGCAGAAAGTGATGTACGTGAAATCGTATTGACAGGCATCAACCTGGGAGATTTCGGGAAGGGGCTGCAGGGTGGTAAGAAGAGAGAAGAAACCTTTTTTGAACTGATACAGGAGCTGGACAAGGTAGAAGGCATCGATCGTTATCGCATCTCTTCTATAGAGCCGAACCTGCTGAGTAATGAGATCATTGAGTTCGTGGCGAACAGCCAGCGTTTTATGCCGCATTTCCATATTCCTTTGCAGAGTGGCAGCAATGATATACTGGGGATGATGCGCCGTCGTTATCGCAGGGAATTGTATGCGGAGAAGGTCGCTCTGATCAAACAGTTCATGCCACATTGTAGTATAGGGGTTGACGTGATAGTGGGTTTTCCGGGAGAAACGGATGCACATTTCCAGGAGACGTATGACTTTTTACATGGGTTGGATGTGAGCTATTTCCATGTATTTACCTACTCGGAGAGAGCGAATACTGCCGCGCTGGAAATCCAGCCAGTGGTGCCTGTGCACGTGCGGAACGAGCGGAATAAGGTGCTGCGTAACCTGAGCCATAAGAAGGCGCAATTTTTTGCTGCGCAACATGAAGGTGAAACCAGAAAAGTGCTGTTTGAAAAGTTTCATAAGGAGGGTATGATGGAAGGGTATACGGACAATTATATCAAGGTAACAACGCCAGTCAGAGAAGATTGGGCTAATAACATTATCGACTGGAAACTAAGGTAGGGAGCAGATTCCAGCCGTTTGATGAAAATAATTTTAAAAGTTTTTTAAAAAAAATTTGGCAAAATAAAACAATTATCTACCTTTGCAATCCTCTCAGACGAGAGAAACACAAAAACGAAAGGGAGTTTAGCTCAGCTGGTTCAGAGCATCTGCCTTACAAGCAGAGGGTCGATGGTTCGAATCCGTCAACTCCCACCTCTTCAAAAGTTCTTTCACATTACCATTAATTGGGAGTTTAGCTCAGCTGGTTCAGAGCATCTGCCTTACAAGCAGAGGGTCGATGGTTCGAATCCGTCAACTCCCACTTTTTTCGAGAATGTCTTTCTAAATGGTAATTTAGTAATGGGAGTTTAGCTCAGCTGGTTCAGAGCATCTGCCTTACAAGCAGAGGGTCGATGGTTCGAATCCGTCAACTCCCACAAAAAGCCTTAGCAAATAGCTAAGGCTTTTTTGTTTAGGTAGGTTTAGATAGTAGTACCTGTTATCGAAATAGCAATACTTTTCAAAAAATCAGGGGAATAATTCTCTTAATCTCCTTTCTCCACCGGTGTTACTCTCACCTCTACCATCTCACTTCCTCTGATCACTTTCAAAAACTGCCACTGCCCTATTTTCTCCTCCGTCATCATTTTAAAAAACTGATCTGCTGTTTCCACTATTTTATCCGCAAATCCCACGATGATATCCCCATCTTTCACACCAGCTTTTGCGGCCGGACTATTTCGCTCCACCTGCGTCACAAACAACCCTTGTTTGTTCTTCACTTCATGCATCGCTCTCAACCTCGGCACAAGATCTACCTGCTGCATGGCCACACCGATATAGGCACGCTTCACCTTTCCAAAACGAATTAACTGATTTGCGATCGATTTAGCCGTGTTTATACTGATCGCGAAGCATAACCCCTGTGCACCATTGATAATCGCTGTATTGACTCCTATCACCTCTCCATCGCCATTAATCAACGGTCCTCCTGAATTACCAGGGTTCAATGCTGCATCCGTTTGTATCATGCTATCCATCATCAGTCCATCAGCGCCTCTCAAAGACCGTCCTAATGCACTGATCACACCAGCTGTTACAGTATGCTGAAAACCTAAGGGATTACCGATTGCAATAACGAGTTGTCCGATCTTCAATGCATCCGCATCTCCAAATGGTACTGTTGTTAATTCACCTGCTTCTATTTTCAAAACTGCTAAATCTGTTGCAGCATCCTGCCCTGCAAGATAAGCGGGGTAAGTCCTCCCGTCCTGCAACATTACCTTCAGCTGTGTGGCACCTTTTACAACGTGGCTGTTTGTAAACAGGTATCCATCTGAAGAAAAGATAAAACCGGAACCAGAGCCTCCCACCACATCACCCCGAGGGCTACGTTCCAGCCTTTCAATTTTTACGACTGCCGGACTTACTTTTTCTACGGCGTCGATAATTACCTGAGAATATGTGTCCATGCCAAACAGGACATCAAATATCTTACCCCGGGAAATTTAGGGACAAGGTGACAGCGGGAGGGGGTCAACGACTGACAAATCAGGTTAGCAGGTAAACTACCCGCCTTCGTCTTCCCTGCACATATATTAGCAACATTGATCATCTAAAAAATCATTCCCTTATCCGGGTACTAAGTAGTACCGGGTATAATTATCTGGATCACGCGTCAGGCGGTGACAAAAACGGGCCTGAGATGGATGTGCATTACCATTCACCATTAGGTTGGCTATATCTAAAAGATACTGCAGATTCGTCATTATCAGGTCACCAAAAGGTCACCAATATATCACCTCAATATCCCGGGGATATTGAGGTGATATATTGGTGACGTCTTAGTGTAGGTTTAATGACGTATTTGTTTCGAATCTCCCCTATTACCAGACTATCATTCAGGTAGCTCATCCCCCATTTATCGCTTCGCCAAATGCACTTATCGCTTCGTCAACGACTTTTTTCAAATCATGTGTTTCCGCTCCCTAATATTGCCTGAAAAACAAGCTTATGGCAATAGTAAAAGACAATATCCTCCTTCAGCTGGTAGATGGCAGCCTGGGGGGTATCATTACCATCTATGTCCGGAACGGACAGATTATCATGGCGAAAAAAAGAGGACCAAGTACCCTTCCTCCAAGTTTCAAACAATTAGTTGCCCGTATGAGAATGAAAATCGCCGTAGCACTGGCAAAAGAAATGATTAAAGACCCCGCCGTCAAAGCAGCATTGGCGGCAAAAGCCGGCCCGGGGCAAAATGCTTTTAATATCGCAGTGAGGGAGGCGTACAATACGCCTATTGTGCAGGAAGCGGCATTGCCGGCACCAGCGGTCCGTGGTCAAAAAAATACCCCGCCTCAGCGAGACGGGGTAAGTAATTTACTTTTTCCTGAAAATCTTCTTCATAGCCCTACCCAGTTTCGAGAGATTAGCTAGCTGCTCCTGGATAGGCCGCAGTGTCAGATCTTCCGGCTGGATACCTGCTTCGATATATTCAATCTCTGTCTGCTCAGGATAGATCAGGATCACATTGTTATTATTAAAGTGCTTGGAAATACGGGAAGGCAGGCCTTCCAGCGAAGGGCGGTAAGAGAGTGTGCCCTTCCGTGCCGCTACCACTATCAGCAGGTCGTTCTTCGTCGTTTCGTAGGACAATGCCGGCAGATCAACCAGGTCATGCCAGAGTTTAAAGCCAATATCCACCGTTTGTTTCAGATTGCGCACCAGTTCTTCCGTGAACTTCTGCGTGGCACCTTCGCAATAGATCATCAGCTTTCCACCTACCTGTTTGCTAAGCAGAAACAGCTTTTGCATATAATGAGCGAAGCCCAGTTCGAACTCGGCATTGCGTGGCAATACCAGCAGGATACGGCGTGTTGTATTCAGCGGAAATGAAAAATCACATACATACAGATTCTCCCACACGCTCTGCAATACGTTATCCAGCGTGGAACCGAAGATCGAGCCAAAGAGTCTTTCAGTGGCACTGGTCTTATCTGTCCAGCCGATGATCACATCTGTAATACCCAGCTCTTTCGAAGCGCGGGCAATACCATCGGATACGTTGAGATCTATACGGGTTACCACCTGTACCTTGCTTTCGGTAGCGGCAGCATGTGCCACCACAGCTTCCATCATCCGGTTCGTCTGGGTCATGCGGGCTTTCGCCTCTTCATCATCCTGCACCACAGCCAGCGGATACACCGGTGTTTTTGCATTCGGATCTTTGATCATCACGGCAAAGTCCAGCATCGCCTCCATCTTATCCGGATTGGCGATAGGGATCAACATGCGTTCTGTCACGACGTCCACCTCCGGGTGTTTGTCAGATTCCGTGATGGCGAGTTTACGGCCGGCACTTTCCGTTACGAAACTGCCTACCAGACAGGTGATGAGGATGAGAATAACGGTACCGTTTAACACGTTTTCGTTGATGATTCCCATATTAAAACCAATGAGGATCACGGCAATCGTTGCTGCCGCATGGGCGCTGCTCAATCCAAAGATCACATTGCGCTGAGGCACCGAATATTTAAATACGATCTGGGTAAAAGTGGCTGCCAGGTATTTACTTATCAATGCCATCACGGTGAGGACGCCGGCAATCAGCAATGCTTCCGGACCTTTGAGCAATACTCTCAGGTCAACCAGCATTCCCACACTAATCAGGAAAAAAGGTATAAACAATGCATTTCCGGTAAACTCAATTCTGTTCATGAGTGGAGAAGTATGCGGGATGAGCTGGTTCAATGCAAGGCCTGCGAGAAAGGCGCCTATGATCCCTTCTACACCTGCCAGTTCAGCCAAAAACGCGGCAAGGAATACCATTCCCAATACAAATATGAAATGCGATGTCTTGTCGTCTTTGATTTTCTTGAAAAACCAGCGGCCTATCATCGGGAAGATCCACAATACGATCGCTGCAAATACGATCAGGCTAACACTCAGTCTGATCCAGAAATGGAAGTTGAGGTTGCCTGCGGCAGCCCCGGTGATGATGGCGAGAATGACCAATACCGCAGTATCCGTAATGATGGTACCTCCTACGGCCACAGTCACCGCTTCATTTCTGGTAATACCCAGCCTGCTGGCCAGCGGGTATGCCACCAGGGTATGGGTAGCAAACATGCTGGAAACCAGTAAGGTAGCCATGAAATTGAAATGCAACAGGTAAGTACACACAACATATCCTAAAAGGAGAGGGATGAAAAACGTAAAGGCGCCAAAGACCAGGCTCCGGTGCTGATTTTTACGAAACTCCGTCATATCCAGTTCCAGGCCGGCCAGGAACATGATATAGAGTAGCCCTGCTTTGCCGAACAGGTCTATACTACCCTTTTCAATAATTTTAAATCCGTGATCACCAATGAGCATACCCGCAATGATCAATCCTATGATGCTGGGAATCCTGAACTTACGCAGGATAATCGGAGCCAGCAGGATAATGAACAGTACCATTGCGAAGATAGGTACCGGATCTTTGAGAGGTAAACTAATATCAATCAATAATTTAATGCCATTCATTCCTATCATAGTTCCTATTTTCGATGTTCACAATAATAATGATAATCAGTGAGATTGTCATCCCGTATAAAATGGGGGTGAGTTTAATTTAAAATCACGATTCTAAGCTGTATTTTTGTGCAAATTATATAATTCCGGATATGAGCCAGCGTCAGCAAACAGGCACACACACCAAAGAGTGGGAAGATGTGTTGGTAGCAGAGGATGAACAATTTCCATACAGCCTCATCGTGTGGAACGATGAAGTAAATACATTTGACTGGGTGATTCAATCCCTTATGGAAGTATGCGGTCATTCCCAGGAACAGGCTGAACAATGTGCGTTGATCATTCATCACAATGGCAAGTATGCGGTGAAGCAGGGTGAGTTTACGGATTTGCGTCCGATGTGCGAAGCGTTGTTGGATAGAGGAATAAGTGCCACTTTAGAAGAAGCTGTTGAAAGCTAATGCCTATTTTTTACCTCACAGATGAGTTAATTTTTCCTCCTGTCAATTTAGCAGATGAAGATGGTCTCCTTGCTTATGGAGGGGATCTTTCTACTGAGCGATTGTTATTGGCTTACAAGGAAGGGATTTTCCCCTGGTATAATGAACCACCTATCTTATGGTGGAGTCCGGATCCCCGTTTTGTATTATTTCCTGAAGAGTTGAAGTTGAGTGCCAGTATGAAGCAGGTGCTGAAGAAGGGTATTTTTGAGATAACCTTTGATGAAGATTTTGCCGGGGTGATAGCTGGATGTAAGGAGGCGCCGAGGAAGGGGCAGGATGGGACGTGGATTTCGGCCGAGGTAGAGGCGGCGTATATTTCTTTGTATAAGGAAGGATATGCGCATTCGGTGGAGTGCTGGCAGGGTGGAGAGCTGGTGGGAGGATTTTATGGCGTGATGCTGGGGGATTGTTTTTTTGGAGAGTCAATGTTTGCGAAGGTGAGTAATGCGTCGAAAGCGGCATTTGTGACGTTCGTACAGAAATCAAAGGGAATGGGACTGAAGGTGATAGATTGCCAGGTGTATACCGAGCATTTGGCTTCGTTGGGCGCGCGGTTTATTGCGAGAGAAAAGTTTTTGGAGCTTATACAGAGGTAAACACCAAACGACTGTCCAAATAAATGAGGCTGTAAATACAGCGCCGAGACTTCCGGCAGAGACTTCCGATTATGCAACAAAAAAGGGTCGGAAAAAAATTCCAACCCTTATTATTCCAATCTATTTTAATTCCAAAAACTATTTCTTTTTTGTAAACCCTCCTTCAAATAAACAACGCACACCTCTGTAAGCCCCACAACCCCCAATTTCCTTAATCGTCAATTTACCTGAAGAGAATGAAAATGCAATACCGCATTCCGTATCCTTGTCTGTAAATTCACCTTTATTAGAACCAGTGAGTTTACCTGTTCCTGAAATCTCTCCTTTACAACCAGATTCTTTCGTGAATGAAATAAAGAACAGGAAAGACTTCGCATCCTTGCCATCACGAATGGATACAATACTGTTTTCACCAGATGTATAATCACCGGAGAACTTATTTTTCTTAGGAAGTGTATCTATCGGATTAAAGAGCTGACCAGGAATTGCTTCGCCGGTTGAGTTAGTCATGATCAGGGATGTACTACCATTAGCTTCTATAGAATAGAAGTTTTCAGTAGTCGCTGTATGTCCGGGTGTTACCTCTGTTTCTGTAGTAATCTTCAGCATCTCTTTGCTATCGATAGAGAAGTATTCTTTTTTGCCCCCCTTACCACCAATTTTAGCTACCTGAATACGGCTCAGGTAATGATCCTTTTTATCGAACACACAGAGGTAAGCAGCAGTGGTTGTTTTATCTGCCGCCTTCACGACCAGATAATTGATCTTATTGCCCGTTAAAGACGCTAATGGATAATAACTCGCCTTACCTGAAGGGAAATCAGCTTTCGCAAGTGTATCGACCAGGAACTGGCTGATAAGGGCGGTGTCGATAGCAGACGAATCACCTGATGTTTTGCTGAGCACATCAGGGGTCAGTTTGTAAGGAAATTTGCTGTCAGCAAATGACTGACGGAATTCTTTAAAGGTGACTGCGTTAGGACCAGATTTTTTACCGCCAGATTTGCAGGAGGCGAAAAGTCCGAGTGCTAATGCTGCTATCAACAGCTTATTCATGCGTATTTGCTTGTTTATTATGGCCGAAAAGTTAAAGAAAAAATTGATATGAACAAAAGTGAAGGGCAAAAATGGGCTTTTTTATCGACTATTTTGGGAAAAATCGGTAATGGCGGTGTTATATCCCCGGTTCGAAGATCCGTATGCAGGAAACTGAGCATAGCAGTTTGGTGGAAGTCAGAATAAGCACCACTTGCATTATTCCAATAAATTATTTAGATTTACCTAAATTTTATTTTTAGCATTATGAATTTGTCGATTGCAGAGGAGAACTATATTAAATCAATTTACAAACTGGAAGAAGGACAGGAAGCCGTCAGCACTAATGCGCTCGCCTATGAGCTCGATACCAAACCTGCATCGGTGACCGACATGGCAAAGAAGCTAAAAGAAAAGAAACTCATTGCTTACGAGAAATACCAGGGCATCAACCTGACCATTGAAGGGAAAAAAGCCGCCCTCCAGATCATACGCCGACACCGCCTGTGGGAATGTTTCCTGGTGGAAAAACTCAGTTTCAGCTGGGAAGAAGTACATGAACTGGCAGAAGAACTGGAACATGTACGCAGTGAAAAACTCACTAACCGCCTCAGTGAATTCCTGGGCAACCCGCAGATAGATCCTCATGGCGACCCGATACCCGACGCCCAGGGAAAATTGGGTAAACCCAGGGTACAAACCAGCCTGCACAAATCAAAAGCCAACAGACTCGAAGTCATGGCAGTATCCGATAAATCTACTGCCCTCCTCGAATTCCTGAATACAAAAGGCGTCCGGTTGGGGACACAACTGGAAGTCATAGAACGATATGAATTTGATAACTCAATTGAGATCAAGATAAAGAACCAGCCTGCCTTTACCATCAGTGAACAGGTAACAAAAAGTATAATGGTAAAGCCGATTTAAGCTAATTATATGAACCATCAGCACACATCCCTTGGTGAAGTACATCAGAGTGTAGACACTACCGCAGTCAACCCAGGCCGTTGGAAAAAAATGCTGGCCTTCTTTGGACCTGCCTATCTTGTAAGTGTAGGTTATATGGACCCGGGCAACTGGGCCACCGACCTTGCCGGCGGCAGCCAATATGGATATACCCTGTTATGGGTACTCCTTATGAGTAACCTGATGGCATTGCTCCTGCAATCTCTCAGTGCAAGATTAGGTATTGTTCGTGGGCGTGACCTCGCACAGGCCAACAGGGAAACGTATCCTCCCGCAGTCAACTTCACCCTATATATCCTGGCAGAAATTGCCATTGCAGCTACTGACCTGGCAGAAGTGCTAGGTATGGCGATCGGTATTCAGTTATTGACCGGTCTACCTTTGCAGTGGGGGGTGAGCATTACTGTGCTGGATACCTTTCTATTACTTGTTTTGCAGCGATATGGCATCCGGAAAATGGAGGCGTTTATTATTGCATTGGTAGCGATTGTAGGCGTGTCGTTCCTCACGGAATTAATGATGGCGAAGCCTGTGATGAGTGAAGTCGTGACTGGTTTTATACCACATATTCCTGATAACACGGCCTTGTACATTGCCATTGGGATCATTGGTGCCACGGTGATGCCGCATAATTTATACCTGCATTCTGCATTGGTACAGACAAGGAAAATCAGGCAGGATGAAGCGGGAATAAGACAAGCGTTGAAATTAAATTTTATTGATAGTGCGATTGCATTGAATCTCGCTTTCTTTGTAAACGCGGCCATACTGATCCTTGCAGCGGCAGTGTTCTTTAAATCAGGACAAACCAATGTGGCAGAGATACAGGATGCGCATCGGTTGCTGGAAGGCCTGCTGAGTAATAAATGGGCGCCGATCTTATTTGCAGTAGCGTTGATTGCTGCAGGACAAAGCTCTACCGTAACCGGCACCTTAGCAGGACAAATTGTGATGGAAGGATACCTGAAACTACGTATCAATCCATGGTTGAGAAGGTTGCTGACAAGGTTGCTGGCCATTATACCGGCGCTGTTGGTGATACAAATTGCAGGAGCCGATAAGGTGGGTGAGCTGCTCGTGTTCAGTCAGGTATTACTGAGTTTGCAGCTGGGTTTTGCCGTGATACCTTTGATCCATTTTGTAAGTGATAAGAAGACGATGGGAATATTTGCAGTGAATATACCCGTGAAGATCCTGAGCTGGATTATTACAGCAGTGCTGGTCTACCTGAATACACGCATGGTGTTTACAGAGGCCATGCATTATATGGAAGGTGGCGGTTCCATCTGGGTGGATATCCTTATTACTGTGTTGGGTGTTGGGTTTGTAGTATTGTTGTTCATTACAGTATATTATCCGCTGGCAAGGAAGTACAATGCAAAGAGTACGGCTAATATACATCCCGCTACAGCCGTGTCTCTGGAGAATATTAAGATACCGGTGTATAACAGGATTGCGCTGGCACTTGATTTTAGCAGGGATGATGAAGCGATTATTTCAAATGCCATTGCGCATGGAAATGATCATTCCCGGTATTTGTTGATTCATATTGTGGAGAGTGCTTCTGCGCAATACCTGGGGCGGGAGTCGGATGATTTTGAAACGCGGAAAGATAAAGAGCAGATGGAGACATATGTGAGTCTGATGAAGAGTAAAGGTCTGCATGCGGAAGGGTTCCTGGGATATAGACACAGAGCGGAAGAGATAGTGCGGATTGTGAAAGCGGAGAAAGCAGATTTTCTGGTGTTGGGCGGACATGGACATACCGGGATCAAGGATTGGATTTACGGTGAGACGACCAATCAGGTGAGGCATAAAGTGAAGATACCTGTATTGGTGGTGCAGTAAATAAAAACGGATTGCGAACTACGTACTACGATGAAAAAAGGCAATCGTAATACATAATTCGCAATCCGGTTAATATCTTGTAAAGGTATTCGCTACCTATAACCCTAAGGCGGACTTCAATTTTGGATACCCGGTTTTACTCACCGGCACCTTTGCTCCACTCTTCAACATTGCCAGGTGATTTTCCTTCTCATAAGGCTCTATTCTCGTCACCTGATTTACATTCAGGATATAAGACCGGTGCACTCTTGCAAACTGCTGCATATCTAATGTCTTTTCAAAAAACGCCATCGTCTTATTCTTCAGGAAAGGTCCTTCTGCTGTTACTATCTTCACATAGTCATCTGCCGCTTCTAAATAATGAATATCCTGTACGGGTATAATCTTAATCTTACCATTGATCTTCACCACTATCCTATTACTCTGCATGGGTGACGCCGCCGCGGTTTCCAGCAATGCCCCGGTTTCTGCCGGCACCGTTTCCTGGCGCTTATCTAACCATTTCTGTACCGCCTTGTCAAAGCGATCTTTCGAAAAGGGCTTCAGCAGGTAATCAGTTGCATTCACTTCAAATGCCCTGATCGCATGTTCTTCAAAAGCAGTCGTAAAGATAACAGCAGGCAGTTCTTCTACCAGCTCCAGCATTTCAAATCCATTGATCTTTGGCATCTGCACATCCAGAAATACGATATCCGGCTGATGTTGTTGTATTGCCTTCAATCCTTCAAACCCGTCATTACATTCCTGCAAAACCTCGATCTGTGTATAGGTACCGAGGTATTCTTTTACAATCTCCCTGGCCAATGGTTCATCATCAATTATTACTGCTTTTATCATAGAGTTGCGGCACTTTAATCAGTGTTGTATAAATATTATCTTTTGCGTCTGTTTCCAACAGATCCTGTCTTGCAAAGAGCAGGTACAATCTTCTGCGGATAGAGTTCAATCCAAAACCTGTACCTGCCGGTTTTTGCTGCAGGTCAGCATCGTATGGATTCTGCACCTGTAAGTAAAGCAGATCGTCTATTGCCCAGGCATGTATGGTGATGGTGATCGCATCTGTGGTATCATACAATCCATACTTGATGGCGTTTTCCACAACAGGCTGCAATAACATGGGTGGTATCATCATTTTCTGTACCACTTCGTCTGTTTTTACCTCCGTGGTTAAGCGGTGACCAAAGCGCACTTTTTCGATATCCAGGTACCATTGTAAGTATTGCAGTTCTTCCGGCAACAGGATCCATTGCTGATCCTCTCTCTTCAATGTACCTCTCAGAAAATCACTGAGCTTAAGTACCATTTCTCTGGCTTGTTGCGGCCGCAATGTGATCAGGGCATTGATTGAATTCAGACTGTTGAATAAAAAATGCGGTTGCAGCTGTTGCCTGAGTTTATATAGTTCTGCTTCGCGGGCTATTCTTTCTGTGGCCTGCTTTCTGGAGATCTCCTGCCGCTGTTCTTCCAGATCGTACCAGTAAAGGCTTTTGAACGCTATCCCTGTGATCAGTAACCATCCAAACAGGAACCTCACCGGCATTGCAAAATGTATCCATTGCAGATAAGGTAGGTTGTCCTGAAAGGTATATTGCAATGCCCATGTGCTCAGCGAAATCCAGATCAACGTTTGCGAGGTGGAAAAGCAGAGTACAAAAAAGACTTTCCCTTTCTGTGGCCGGTAATAGGCCAGGCTATAACTGATGGTCAATGCACCCAGTGCCAGAAAGCCAATGTGGATGCCACTATCTACCCAGGCAATGGAATCAGGAAAATGAAACCAGAACTGCAACAACACGGCCTGCACGATCAGGGATACATACCCTGTGGCGGCGAATGACCAGCGAAACGATTTATCTGAAATGAGTTGATTTGCCAAATTTCTATTTTGTTAGTAGGTACATTCTATTGTGAAATTATTACACTCAGTTAGCATGTACATCTACCGCTCCGTTTAACTGTGCTGCTCTTACCTGCAACCATGAGATATAAGCGTTTGGGTCTCCGGGTTCTTCTATACGTGAATAGAGTTCCATTCCATCATCCAGGGTGTCCAGGCTATTGATTTCGGGTACGTTGATAAAGCGCCATTCTACCAGTTCCTGTTTTTGGTTCCTAAAAGAATATTGCTCCTGCTTACCGAGTTCACAAGCTCTATTCCAGGCTTCCTGTTTGCTGCCGGCGCTGATCAGACGCAGTTGTTCATCGAACTGCGGGGTGTGAAAGCCGGTGCCAGTGATGATCTGATATACGATCTTGGCTACAAACCATTGCATAATTGTAATATTTAAAATCAGCTATAACTTTTAATTTCAATACCGCCGAAGATGCAGCTTCCTTTGATCATGAGAACCTTGTTAGGGTTGCTGCCAATGAGTTCTATCGGGCGTTTGTCTTCTACTCCTCCAAACACACTGTTGGTCATAATTTTCACTTCCCAGTTCGAGGGTACGACCAGTTCCACTCCGCCAAATATACATTGGCAATCGAGTTCTATTACCCCTTCGAAGTCGGCTTGTAAAAGGTTTACATCACAACCGCCAAAAACTGCGGAGATGCGGCCACCTTTGAATTTCTTTGATACAATGAGGCGGTTTTCACCACTGAAAAGGATCTGTGCATTGATGTAATCTTCATCTACGGGATATAGATCCGGGATCACTTTGGCTGTGGTATCATCAAGATCATCCAGCGATTTCGGATTTCTATGATCGGGACGGAATACGATGAAGAGTAAACCGATGATGATTAAGAGTGTTGGCCATAGAAAACGATCGATGTCGAAGGGCAGAAAGAAATATTCCCGGACCATAAAGACTGCACCGACCGCGATCATGATAAGACCTCCCACGTTCCTACATTCGCTTTTAATCCAGAGGATGGTGCCGATGCCCATGATGAGCATTTGCCAGGAGACCACCCAGCGGGGGAGGTTGAGATCTATGTCGAGGTTGTGTAACAAGAGGAAAACGCCTACCAGCAGAATTACAACGCCTCTCCAGGCTCCGTTCTTTTCGTGTCTTCTCCGTCTGTACAAATCTTTATTTCGCATTGTTTGTTTTCATTTACGATACAAACTTAGGAAGGAAGGAGCGGTTGAGGAAGGGGGTTTAGGTTAAAATTGGGGCGATGCCGGTAAGCGGCAGGAAAAGGTCGGTGAAAATGGCTTTTGTTTTTCAGGTGGCAGATAAAAGCGCTCTCACCTTCGGTAAAAGCGCTTTTATCAGGGGGGCTTTGGCCTGCGGCCGGCTGATGAATGTCCGGGTTTAGTATGCTGGCGGCGGAGCTACCATGGCTTTCAGGATGATGGACAGCTTTGCTGCCCACATGCCCATTTCCTGACCGGAATAATGTAACTGATCCTTTGCCAGTAAGTTAGGCGCATCATTCATGACTTCCCGGGTATCCGCTGTGATATCCAGGTATCTGACCTTGTGCTTTTTGGCAATAGACTTATTAGCTTCATTGTACTGGTCTATCTGCCCGGCTATTTCATCGCGATCACGGCCTTCGGCATACGGGGTCACGCCCCAGTCAGGGATGGAGATGACCACTACACGATTGGCTTTCCCGCCGGCATATTCAATTGCTCTTTCGAGGAGTTTGGTAAACCAGGGCTTGTAGCTTTCTACCGGAAAGCCCCTATACTGATCATTCACGCCTATCAGTAGGGTCACCAGGTCATAAGTTTCATTGATGGGGTTCGCGTTGAGCTCATCGTTAAGTTCGATGGTGGTCCAGCCTGTTTTAGCGACTATTTTGGGGGCAGCTACTACTATCCCACTGTTTTTCAAAATCTTAACGACCTGAACGGGGAAACGGTCGTTCTCTCCTACACCTTCACCAATGGTATAGCTATCGCCCAGGGCTAAATATGTGTACACGGTCGTATCGGTTGGAGTTGTCATGGAATTTGCTTTAAGCTGTAAAATGAGGAACAAAAAGCAAATTAAAAATAATTTGTACATAGGGATAGTTTTTAAACTGTTAGGCAGGTTACTACGAAGAATCCCTGCTTTAACATTACGTTTCGGTCATTAATTAGTACCTTTGCGCTCGAATAATTTTACAAAATTACGAACACGTAAAGAAACTAGTTTTATGCCGGCAGAAAAAATATCAATGACCAATGGCCAGTTATCGGTTCCTAACCATCCCATTATTCCTTTTATTGAAGGTGATGGTATCGGACCGGATATCTGGGCTGCCAGCGTGCGAGTATTTGACGCCGCTGTCGAAAAAGCCTATGGTGGAAAAAGAAAGATAGAATGGAAAGAGGTACTGGCGGGTGAAAAAGCCTTCCAGCAGACAGGTGAATGGCTGCCAAAAGCAACGCTGGAAGCCTTCAAGGAATATCTGGTTTCTATCAAGGGTCCGTTGTCTACCCCGGTAGGTGGTGGTATTCGTTCCCTGAATGTGGCAATGCGTCAGGAACTGGACCTGTATGCCTGCGTACGTCCTGTACGTTGGTTCGACAAGGTGCCTTCTCCTGTTAAGCACCCGGAGAAAGTAGACATGGTCATTTTCCGCGAAAACACGGAAGATATCTATGCCGGTATCGAATATATGTATGGTACCCCGGAAGCTGAAAAGCTGCTGAAGTTCCTGCAGGAAGAAATGGGAGTGAAAAAGATCCGTTTCCCTGAAACTTCTTCCCTGGGTATCAAGCCAGTTTCTAAAGAAGGTACTGAGCGCCTGGTACGTGCAGCCCTCAAGTATGCAATTGAAAAGAAACTGCCTAGCTTAACGCTGGTTCACAAGGGTAACATCATGAAATTCACCGAAGGTGGTTTCAAAAACTGGGGCTATGAACTGGCTGTACGCGAGTTCGGCGAACAGGTTTATACCTGGGAACAATGGGAAGCTACCAAGAAAGAGAAAGGTGAAGAAGAAGCTAACAAAGACCTGGCTGTAGCTACTGCGCATAAGAAACTGATCGTTAAGGATGTGATCGCTGACAACTTCCTGCAGCAGATCCTGCTGGCGCCACAGGATTATTCTGTAGTGGCTACCCTGAACCTGAACGGTGACTACATTTCTGATGCCCTGGCAGCAGCCGTAGGTGGTATTGGTATCGCTCCCGGTGCAAATATCAACTACCTGACCGGTCATGCAGTATTCGAAGCTACCCATGGTACAGCTCCCCGTTTTGCTAACACCAACACCATGAACCCCAGCTCTGTGATCCTGAGCGGTGTAATGATGCTGGAATACATGGGCTGGACTGAAGCGGCAAATATGATCGTAGAAGGTCTGAGCACAGCTATTGCACGTAAGCGTGTAACTATCGACTTCTACAAGTTGATGGATGATGCAACCCTGGTAAAAACCAGTGAGTTTGCTGATGAAGTGATTAAGCACCTGTAACAAGGGTTCATTTATAAGTTTGTAAGGGGCTGGCTAAGAAGTGATGAGCTTTTTAGCCGGCCCTTGGTGACTAAAGGACGGTGTTGGGTAAGGGCATTAAACAGCCGATGAGCTTTGTTAAATGCATACAGTAAATTCTTCCAGATTGCATCCAGTCATACAGTTTTTAAAGGATCCTTCTGTGTACCAGCTGATATAAAACGCAACACTTCCTTAAATCGAAAAACTTGTAAATTATTCCCACTTATTGTATATTTCGCGATTACTCGTAACTATTTAAAAATCAAACCCGAAAATGGCAGAAAAAATTAAAGTTGCAAATCCTGTCGTAGAACTCGATGGAGATGAGATGACCCGGATCATCTGGAAATTCATTAAAGACAAGCTGATACTTCCTTATCTTGACGTTGAAATTAAATACTTCGATCTTGGCATGGAGCACCGTGATGCGACCAATGACCAGGTTACTATAGACGCTGCGAACGCGATCAGAGAAGTGGGTGTAGGTATTAAATGTGCGACTATCACTCCTGACGAGGCTCGTGTAAAAGAGTTCAATCTGAAACAGATGTGGAAATCACCAAACGGTACTATCCGTAACATCCTGGATGGTACAGTTTTCCGTGAGCCGATCGTTACTTCCAACGTTCCCCGCCTGGTTCCTAACTGGACTGCTCCAATCTGCATTGGCCGTCACGCTTTTGGTGACCAGTACCGTGCTACTGACTTCGTAGTAAAAGGTAAAGGTAAACTGACTATCAAATTCGAAGGCGAGAATGGTGAAGTAATCGAGCATGAAGTATACAACTTCAAAGGCGATGGCGTTGCGCTGGCGATGTACAACACTGACGAATCTATCAAAGGTTTTGCCCGTGCATGTTTCAACCAGGCGCTGATCAAAAAATGGCCTTTGTACCTGAGTACTAAGAACACCATCCTGAAGAAATATGATGGTCGTTTCAAAGATATCTTTGAAGAAATCTATGAGCAGGAATTCAAAGCTAAATTTGATGCAGCTGGTCTGACTTATGAGCACCGTCTGATCGATGACATGGTGGCTAGTGCACTGAAATGGAATGGCAACTTTGTATGGGCTTGTAAGAACTATGATGGTGACGTACAGTCTGATACTGTGGCGCAAGGTTTTGGTTCACTGGGTCTGATGACTTCTACCCTGGTTACTCCGGATGGTAAAGTAATGGAAGCAGAAGCGGCTCACGGTACCGTAACCCGTCACTATCGCGATCACCAGGCTGGTAAGCCAACTTCTACTAACCCGATTGCTTCTATCTTTGCGTGGACAAGAGGTCTGGAATTCAGAGGTCGTCTTGATTCTAATCAGGCGCTGATTGATTTCTGTCATGCACTGGAGCAGGTTTGCGTGGAGGTTGTAGAGAGTGGAAAGATGACGAAAGATTTGGCTGTATGTATTCACGGTAATAAAGTTGAACACGGAAAGCATTATCTTTACACTGAAGAATTCCTGACGGCATTGGATGATGCACTGAAGGTAAAACTGGGTAAATAATCAAGCCACACGTTTGCAATACTGATATGAGACGACGTCCTTCCTTTATGGGGGGACGTTGTTACTTTAGGGAGTGTTCACAATAAAAATGAGGCTTTTACCAAAAGGTTAAAAGCCTCATTTTTATTAACGCTTTCTATGCGACGCAGACTATAAAGACATTTGTTTCTTCATTACTTTGTCTTCGCCGTAGATGTCTTCGTAGAACATCATCTGACCATCCTTTCCTTCTGCCGTGTAATACCTTAAATAGATTGGAATACCGCGTGACAAATCGATTTGTTTCTTCTGCCCTTTGTCCAGCCATGCACGTACACTATCACGTTTGAAACGCTTATCATCTTTGATCAGGTACATGGCCAGGCTATCCCATTGCTGGATACGTACACAACCATGACTCATAGCGCGATATGCATTTCTGAACAATCCCCTGTTGTTGGTATCGTGCAGGTATACCGCGTATTTATTGAAGAAATTAAATTTCATGATACCCAATGAGTTCTCCAGTCCATCCATTTGTCTGAGTACATATGGGAAATAGTTTTTGCTGAACTTCTTCCATGGCACACTATCAGGATTCACCGCGTTCCCATCCCTGTCTATTACTTCCAGGTTCTTTTTTGTCAGGTAATGTGGATCTTTCTGAATAGCCGGTAGCATTTCTTTGATAGAAATACTGAATGGAACACGCCAGTAAGGATACATTACAAAGTTCGACAGCCTTGAATTCAGGAGCGGTGTACGGGTACGGGGAGCTCCTACGATTACGCGGGAATCCAACACTACCTGTCCACTATCCCATACCGTCATATGGTACCCCGGAATATTCACAAAGATGTACCGATCAGGTAACGAATCCGGCCACTTACGCCAGCGATCGAGATTGACAGCTGCCTGTATCATCCAGTCATGAAAGGATCTATTCATTACCTGTATGGTCTTCTTCCCTGCCTGTCCATCTTCAAATAAACAGAACTCTTTCTGAAATGCTTTCACTCCCTGTCTAAGTAAAGCAGTATCTGCACCATGACCGTTAGATGTATCCACATGCCCTGTCTGCACCAGCCGGTTCAATACCAGTAGCTTGAACGCAGGTGTATCTACATAGGCAGTAGGAAGTGAATCCCAATGTAATGACTGATACTTTGCTTTGAAATTCAGCAGTGCTGCTTTCAGTGAATGATACCCTTCGTAAGCTGGTTCCAGCTGGTGAAGAGTACCGGCAATGTTATTGTCTTTTAATGCGGTAGAGAGCAGCTGTACCAGTGTAGTATCAGTGAGCACAGAATCAGGACGCAGGGTAATACTATCACGGGGAGCAATTCCATAACGGAGATGGTTAGCCATTTTCATGAATGCATCCGACATCATGACATCTACTTCCGCCAGCAGAGCGGCGTCTTTGCCTGCACCGGTAGCAGCATGCAGTTGCTGCATAGCAGCATCCAATGCACTTCGGTGGTAGATCTCTGTTGGCAACCCTAACTCATCGGCATGGTCAATGAAATACAACATTGAATCGGCAGCAGGGCTCAATTGTCCATCTACAGACCATTTGGCCTGATTGGCTGCGAGCTGGTAAAAGTACTGTAACGCAGGTACGCTGTGCACAGGTACTTTATCATCAAGGGTTTTATTGTCAGCCAGGTAGCTGATTCGTTCACCTAATTGCTCCGGTATGACTTGCCCCAATTCTTTTACGTCCCTCACAATTTCTCTTTTCCGGAGTTCCCGCTTCCGATGGCAGGCAAACAATGCAAACGATGCTACCAGACATAGCATTATGTCCCTTACAAACTTATACTTCATTGGCGTTTGAAACAATTAATTAAAGGTACGTATTTGAAAATATAATCATAGAAGTTATTGACGGGGTCGTAATAATACTACAAAATTGATGCTAACATTTTATTGGGTTAATTTGAAATAATTCAGAAAAAAACCGCTTTCGTCTTTGACAGTAGCGGCTTTTGTTTGTGTCTGCAGCAGACAACAATACCTGTACTTATTACTTGCAGCAGTTTTTCTTTATAAACAAAGACTGTATGAACTTTAATACTGACACGACAATTTTCATCCCTACTTCTTTAATGCATTAATAATATTATGTTCAGATTTTACTGTAAAGGTATTAAATAGCAGGGATTTCCCCATAGTGCTATATGGTAAATGCGTGTAGAATTATTTTTACCTGCATCGTCGTTTGTATTTCTTCAACTGTTTTGTTGCTAGCGCGTGTTGATGGATCATTGTAAGACTCACAGTTGCATTTGATGAATTATTGTATCGACAAAACGGAGTGTTTGAAAAGTGTTGAGGATTGCAAAGGAGCATATGAACTGCCAGTTAGGTTACTTTCTTAATTTGTACGGATAGTACGGGAAAACAGGCCGATGGCCAGGGCAAGAACTGCCTTTAATCTCATCGTAACAACACTTGCCAGACTGCCGCATTAACTACCATGCTAGTCTGCAAGGGCCTGCAGTTTGACGCGCGTTAACTTGCCTATGCAGTTATGCATGTTGACTGTAAAACCGCTGGAAACAACGATATCCTGAAAAGCAATAAGTATTGGCGATGGGCCTTTTCATGATTAAGAACATGACAAAGGTATCACATTACTGCTTTTCGAAAAGTCAATAACAAGTTAACGCGGAAACTTAAGATGAGTTATTTCACTGGAGATGGTATGGGGCAAAAAGGGTCAGGATCTATATGATAATGGTGGTGATGACGACTATCTCTCTTCATGATTCTCCTCGATCTGGTCTGCGATCGCTAATAATAAAGACATACTGGCTACTTTGGTAGCTTCTGCACGTACATGGCCATCGAGATCGTGCTCGAAAAATACATCACTACCATTAAGATTCACTTTGAAGCGTGGGGAATGCCCGTTAATAGGCTGAACTGAGTATCGGTTCCTGTTGTAAACTACTGTAAATGCCTTCATAATTCTATCATTTTGTACAGTAAGTTAAACAAACTTTACGCCAGTTGAACGCAGTTGGGAAAAAAAACAGGGCATAAACACGCTAAAACGGTTTATGCCCTCATTTAAGTAATATATTAATTATCAATTCATTACACTACTACTAATTTTAGTTTACGAACCACCAGCGCAGTCCTAGTCTGAATTGAAAATTGTTGTATGGATAATATGGTCCGGCGAAATTATTGGTCGCAAAAAATGTGTTCAGGTTCTCAGTTCTGATGAAAGCATTGAATGATTTGATACGGAAATGCAGGAAAGCTGACAGGTCTGGTGCATAATATTGAACTTTTTGGGTAGTCTGATACACAAATTGACCGATGATGGGAGAGTAATCATCCGCATCGTAGGCTGTCATGTACTTTGCTTCTATACCCACCATCAGATTCAGGTTGTTAAAAAGCCTGTTTTCGTAAGCAATACGGTGGCGTGTCCACAGGGTTGGGATGTTCACCGGTGCTGTTCCGTGTACCTGCTGGAAAGTGAAATCTGCATACCAGTTCCAGTGCTTCCAGGTGAACTTTTTGCTGAACATGATTTCCAGCATATTGAAGACTGCGTCTGCCTGCGCACTCTTATAGTAACTACTCATATAAGTGTAATTGCCTATAATGTAGTAGTTGACTGTCAGATTGTACTTCAGCTTAGGATTGTCTGCTATGAACTGTAATCTGGAGATATTTTCCTTGGCCAGTGAGCTGTTATACCAGCTGTCATAGTTACTCGAAAAATACTTGTATACATACGATGGCTCTCTGTTGACGTTCGAGAATGCCAGTTTTACATTCCCTAAGGTCGGGTTCAGGTACCTGCTCAGCATACCACTTACAGCATAATCTCCCTGGTTCTCTCCTGCCATGTACAATTCACCTTTGGCCTGAAAGTCCCATTTCTGGTTTCTGGTTTTATTGCGGTACTCCCCGTGAAGGGCGAGGTTACTAAACCTGATATCTGCATCGAGGAAAGTGCCTGAAGTATTCTCGATCCTTGCCCCGGCTGTGATAAAGTGTGCCTGGTTGCCTCTGATCGGGAACTGCACCAGTGAGAGGTCGTTGGAAATCGTTCTGAAATTATGCTGTGCCTTGATGGTATCGCCGGAATATGCCCAGCCATAATGCGTGGTATAGAAAAACGTATCTGGGGTGGGATCCAGGTAGGCTACCTGGTCTTTGTTCAGTTTGAAGGTGTACTGCACCCTGAATACCGGATCGAATTTATATACATCAGTCGTGTCGTTCACATGGATGGTATCCCCTTTTCCCCAGTCGTAGGACTGCATGAAGAGGAAGCCGGCCTGGTCGATAGAACTCTTAACCGGGATGGTAGAGTTAAAGAGACTGCTGGTGGTGCTGGCATCGTTACCCAGGTTCACGTCGATGGTTTTACGCTGGCTGTAGCGGGGGTTATCCAGGTCATCGTCATTTTTGATACCGCCGTTTTCACCGTTCGCATACTTGTTATAGAAGTAACTGAGGGTGGCGTTATATCGCTTGTCCTTAGAGTTATATCTCCCTGTCACGCGGTAAATGTTATGATTCGTGGTTTGGGAACGGAAGTAGCCGGGGGCGTATATTTTCTGGTACTCGAATCCGAAATTGAACTTATCGGTACGGTTCTGTGTATGCAGGACACCCAGCTGTTGTTCCTGCTGGCTACCAATCATATAATTCAGTTCCGAATACGGGCGGTTGGAATAGTAGATCCTGGCGTTGTCATGATTGAAACCATAAGCATCAAAACTATGAAAACCGGGATCGAAACCTGCCGTCATACGGGGTGTGAAGGCCACCGGGCGTGCCGGAGAGCCATTGTTACCCAGGTAAATGTAGTTCGCGGGCACTCTTAGAAAGGGGCCATTGAAATCGGCAATCGAGGAGTCCATTTTATAATCAGTGGGTTCTCCTAATTTCCGGTAAGTGATGGTCAGGGTGTCCGGCGCCTGATTCTTAGAGCTGGAGTCCTTAGTCGTTTTGGAGCCGCTACCACCGCTGCCCATGTTACTGAAACGGCTGGAGATCTGCGCCTTTACCTGCGACATTATGACCAACAATAAAAACGTAATAATAAATGACCGCATTCTATGTTTGTTTCCTGCTTCTTTTGTGCTAGCTGAAAAGTGTGCAATTTATATAAAACCTTATAACACGCTGATCAGTTCCCTGAAAATAAGTGTTAATTTCGGTTCTGCTGCATTCGCAGCTTCCAGCACTTCCTGGTGGGTGATCACATTTTCTTCTTCACGGATGCCGATATCGGTGATCACGCTCATGGCAAATACTTTCATACTGCTGTGCATGGCGACAATTACTTCAGGAACGGTGCTCATGCCTACTGCATCACCACCAATGTTAGCCATGTACTGGTATTCCGCCCTGGTTTCGAAGGTAGGTCCCTGTACACCTACGTATACACCGGTGTGTACCTGAATGTTATTGTTGGCAGCGATTTCTTTTGCCCTGGCGATCAATGCCTTGGAATAAGGCTCGCTCATATCAGGGAAACGGGGACCTAATTCAGCAATATTTGGGCCACGCAGGGGATGTTCCGGCTGCAGGTTAATATGATCCCGAATAATCATGAGGTCTCCTACCTTGAAACCACGGTTCATACCGCCGGCAGCATTGGACACCAACAGGGTTTTTACGCCGAGGGCCTTGAATACTCTTACCGGGAAGGTCACCTGTTGCATAGAAAAACCTTCATAATAATGAAAACGACCTGCCATAGCTACTACGGGACGGCCATTCATTTTGCCCAGAACCAGGCGGCCACGATGTCCTTCTACTGTCGAGGTAGGGAAATGGGGAATCGATTCATAAGGAATTTCGATGGCTTCAGAGATTTCGCCGGCCAGGTTTCCCAAACCACTTCCCAGAATAATACCTACCTCAGGTGTAAGGGACCACAATTTCTTAATATAGTCCGAAGCAGCAGCTATTTGTTGTAACAGATCACTCATTTTTTGAAAATAATTATAGTTTTATGGTGCTGATCCCTGTCATGTTTTTTTTAAGGTAGCGGTCATTTTGAAACCGGGCCACATACTGATTAACTGTATGATATCCAATGAATCGTGCATAGTCGGCTGACGGCCATCAGAGATCACTGTCAGGACCACTGCGGTGTTTTATGCTGACGGTTACCTTTTCGACAGGGTTGCGCAAAGTTATTTTTAAATTCACAAAACACTAGGGTTTTATATTTAAATCATAATGCCCTATTTTAGCGGCAAATTTTTATCAGATGAACTTACATGAATACCAGGCTAAAGAACTGTTGAAGAAATACAATGTTCCGGTACAGGAAGGGATTCCGGTTGATACTCCGGAAGCGGCGGCTGAAGCGTACAAACAATTGAAGGTACAGTATGGTAATGAGTTTGCAGTGGTGAAGGCACAGATACACGCCGGTGGACGTGGTAAAGGTACCATTCGTGGTAAAGATCAGCGTGGTGTGGCTGTTGGTAAAAATGCGGAAGACGTAAAAACAATTGCCGGAAACATCCTTGGCGGCGTACTGGTAACCATCCAGACCGGAGAGGCCGGCAAACTGGTAAATAAAGTACTGGTGGCTCAGGACGTTTACTATCCTGGTCCTAATCCCGTTAAAGAATTATACCTTTCTATCCTCCTGGATCGTGCAAAAGGTCAGAACGTAATCATGTACTCCACTGAAGGTGGTATGGACATTGAAGAGGTTGCACACAAGACTCCTGAGAAGATTTTCAAGGAGCTGGTACAGCCTAACACTACCCTGCAGCCATTCCAGGCAAGAAAGATCGCCTTCAACTTCGGTCTGAGTGGTGAAGCATTCAAAAACATGGTGAAGTTTGTAACTAACCTGTACAATGCTTATGTAGGACTGGATGCAGCTATGCTGGAAATCAACCCACTGTTCAAAACAAGTGATGAGAAGATCATTGCGGTTGACTGTAAACTGGGCCTGGATGATAACTCACTGATGCGTCATCCTGATCTGGAAGCACTGCGTGATATTTCTGAAGAAGATCCTACCGAAGTAGAAGCAGGAAAATATAACCTGAACTTCGTGAAACTGGATGGTAACGTAGGTTGTATGGTGAACGGTGCTGGTCTGGCTATGGCTACCATGGATATGATCAAGCTGAGTGGTGGTGAGCCTGCAAACTTCCTGGACGTAGGAGGTACTGCAAATGCACAGACTGTAGAAGCTGGTTTCCGTATCATCCTGAAAGATCCTAAAGTAAAGGCGATCCTGATCAATATCTTTGGTGGTATCGTTCGTTGTGATCGTGTTGCACAGGGTGTAATCGATGCATACAAATCAATTGGTAACATCTCTGTTCCAATTATCGTGCGTCTGCAGGGTACTAATGCCGAAGAAGCGAAGAAGCTGATCGAAGAGAGTGGTTTGACCGTACAGTCAGCTATTCTGCTGAGCGAAGCTGCTGCACTGGTGAACAAGGCGGTGAGTGCGTAATCATAAAAATGACTAAATAGCAATAAGAAAATGAAGCCCTGGGTGAAAACCTGGGGCTTTATTAATTATAGACTATTGCTATTTAGTCATTTTTATGATTACGCCCCAAAATTAAAGCTCGCCCGTAAGGATGCGCTTTAATTTTGATAGCATGGTCGAGCGGGGGGCCAAACCTCCCCGGTCTTCCCCCTCCTCAGGTCATCACATTTTTTACACTTGCCATCACATTTCCCACTCATCCTCCCCAAAAACTCCTACCTTTATTATCCATCCTCATATTACCTGAAGACCTACAGGTACGCATCTTTTATTACCTATTAAATTCAGTCAAAACAATGAAACGCATTGGCGATTTCTTTCTGTTCTGCTCTGGTGCACACGTTCCTTTATTGCGGCGTGCGCCTACGGAAACCAACAAATACGGGGGCATTGGCGCTACTATCTTCTTCACAGGATTGCTGGCGGCCTTTTCGGGAGGCTATGCACTATGGAGTGTATTCGGTCAGTTATGGTCTACTCTTCTGTTTGGACTTATCTGGGGTTTGATGATCTTTAATTTAGACAGGTACATTGTATCGGGTATGAAAAAGCGAAACAAATTCAGCAATGAATTTCTCATCGCCTTACCGAGAATTGTACTCGCTATCCTGATTGCAATTGTGATTTCCAAACCATTGGAATTGCAGGTATTTGGAAAAGAGATCAGGCAGGAACTCATCATTATGGAGCAACAGGTATTCAAAACCCAGGAAGACAATGTGCTGGCCCGTTACAAACAGCGCATGAATGAACTGAACGGGGAAATTGCCATCCTGGAAAAGGGAATTCAAACCCAGGCCCTGCGCCGGGATACCCTGCAAAAGATTGCCCAGGAGGAAGCAGATGGAACTGGTGGTTCACGTGTCAAGAACCTCGGCCCTATTTACAAAGCCAAGAAAGCAGATGCTGACAGCGCAGGTATTGCCCTGCTAAAGATCTCTGCTGAAAACGGTGCCCTCATTGCCAGCAAAAGAAAAGAACTGGCAGGGATCGATTCTACTTTCAAAGCTACGGTGACCCAGCTTGACAGAACACACATCGATGGTCTGGCTTCCCAACTGGATGCCCTGGGCCATCTGACGGAAAAAAGCACGCCTGTAAGATGGGCGAACTGGTTCATTACCTTATTGTTCATCACCATCGAAACAGCGCCGGTATTTGTAAAATTGATTTCTCCCCGCGGACCATATGATGATCTGCTGGAAGCGCATGAACATGCGTTCATCATTTACAGAAAAGAGAAAATTGAGAAGGCAGAAAGAGCGTATGAAAAAAGGATGATGGTAGTACGCTAAGCAGCGATGAGCTCCATCATAGTGGCAGGTTAAGCAGCGATGATCTCCACCTCATAAACAGGGCTGAACAAATACATTCTTTTAGTAGCTACTTCTTCACAACGGTAGCGTTTTCTAACTTTTTCACCTTTCCGGAATATTCTTCCATCCTTTGTTTTGAACAATTGATCCAGCGGCAACTGCTCTACCAGGTAATGATTCTCCTTACGGCGATCGTACCTGGTAAGCACCCGCATCAGGTTATCATCAGCACACGAGCTGGCGGCAGGATTCTGGATACTTTGTCTCAGCGCTGCCTCCACATCAGGCGGCAGATACCCCTTCCCCACAAATTGTTTTAGGATGATGGAAAACTGCGCCTTCCACTCTTTTCCATGCGAGGCTACCCGGTTACTATACAGATTGAAAGTAGTCAGGTGAGCCATTTCGTGCAATAAAGTAATGAGAAATGCGTATTTGTTCAGGTTACCATTAATACTGATGCGATGCCCACCCCTGGAATCGGGATGCCGATAGTCGCCCAGGATACTGGCCCTTTCGCGGGTAATAGTCAGGTGTACTTTAAATTCCTGGATATATGCAAGCACCTGCTCAAAGGTTCCTTCGGGCAGGTAGGCGGCCAGAGCCTGTAAAGGGTGTTCCTGCTTCACAACCAGTTACTTTTTTCTTTTGGTCAGCTGTTGCAGGCTGAGGGTCTCGATGACCGTATACACTACATACAGGAACATGAGTATGAAAATAGTCTCTTTGCTGGTATGGGCGCGGTTCAGTACTACATAGACTGTAATACCCACCAGGCATAGCATCATTTTGCTTAGAGTGGAAGCATAAACCCTGCGCACAAAGGCATTGTTGTTGGCAGATTGAATGCCTTTGCGGTTCATGCTGTAAGAGAGTCCGGTAATAGCGGCTAACGCCAGGTTGCCAATGAGCAGTACATGTTGGTGTACGCCTTTCTCCAGCAACCGGGCATTGAAATAAATAAGCGCGCCATTCAATATGATAAAAAGGCCTATAAGCCTATAATAAAACCTGTCAGTCATTCCTGCGGGTATCTTTGATGATTTGCCACAAAATTACCGCTAAAGCCAGTAAAGAAAAAATGATCATGAAAACAGGTATACGCCATCCTGTTCGCTGGTCAAGTTTATAACCGGCAAATACGGCCAGTCCGAGAGAGGCCATCATCTGAAATGCAAGTCCAGCGTACCGGTAAAGCGAATTAGGCTTCCTGGAGGACTTTTTCGGCTGCAACGGATTTTCCATGCTTTTCTTTCTGGTTAGCAGCTGCTACCTCTTCTGGCTCCATGTAACAACGGCCATTGAACTTAGCAGATGGTTCCATTTCAAAATGAGCGGTGTACACATCTCCTTTTACCAGTGCATTACCTTTCAGGAACAGCAGGTCTTCTACTTTGATGATGCCTGTTACTTTTCCGATAATGTCTGCGCTGTTACAAACGAGATCACCAATGATTTCGCCTTCCGGCCCTACGACAATCTTAGCTTTTGTAGAAACCAGGCCTTTTACCTGACCGTCGATGCGGATATCTCCTTCACAGACGATGTCTCCCTGAATAGTGGTACCACTACCAATAATGTTTACATTGGAAGTAGGCATTACTGTTTTGCTCTCGCTTCTTGTGTTGCGGTTGTTGTTGCTAAACATAGGATTTTAGGTTTTTCAGCTTTTAACTGATTGTAAGATAGTATTATTTATTTGCGTTTTACTAGCGCCTGCAAATCACATCATTTAAGAAGTTATTCACATTTTTCCCTAACGGTTGTAGTGTCCCATTGCGTATAAGGATGCTCTAATTTTTTAGTCTTCTACTCTAATAAGTACTGTTGTCTACTTTTGGCACTTTCAAGGTGGTTGTATCCAGCTTGCTGGTTGAAAAATCCCCACCAATTACCTGCTTGATATCGTCCAGGTATTTATCACGTGCATTGATAGCAGTTTCCAAAGAATCTGTGCGCATCTTGAGCCGAATAAACTCACGACGTTGTTTCAGATCTCCATAACCTGGAATATAATAACGTAAAGGCGTAAATACGACTGTGGCTACGGTAATGGTTACCAGTAATACGAACAATGTGCTTAAGGCCACATATACACTCATCCGGGAGAGTTTGAATGAAGTTACCTCTTCATAGGTATTGTCGTTCATAATCACCAGGCGGTACTTATTGCCTACCTGTCCCACATTTCTGCCTTTATTATCGCGCTTGTTAGCCATATCCGCTATAGAACTTGATATAATTTCTGATAATCAACCGGCTAAAGTTAAACATTTATATTATTTACTATGCAAAAAATTGCAATTTGCCTGAATTCAGGGAGCAATGGTCGAGTTCCCTGAAGGGAGGAAATGGGCCAGCCAGCCCAAAATGAAAGTGAAACACTGCCTAAAAAATAATTATCCTATCTTTAAAAATAAAATTCCTAACATCTTAGTTATATATAGTTCAGCCTATACACCCTGGCATCCATGAATATTTGCAGATCATTTTATAAACATATATCATACACCGGCCTGGTATTATTCCTCTTAAGCGTATGTAGTCTGCAAAAGGCACAAGCACAGCGAAGGGATAGCACGAATGTGAATTCGCGCAGCACGACCACCCGGAATCCTCAGTCTCAGACACAGTCTCAAACCAAGACGATTCCACGGCCAATAGGCCCCCGGCTGGATGACCGGCGTCCTCCCTCAGAAGACCTGGCGAAAAAGAAATGGACCATTAAGCGGAAACTGGTACAAAACACTGTTTCGCGTTATAACTACTATTTCAACGCTAAGAAGAAACTGCGACTGGTCACTCACAATGTGAGCCGTACCGGCCAGGACAACTATAACTACCTCCTCCCCTTCTACCCTTACAGTGCAGCAAACCAGGGCCTCAGCAAAGGTGACCTTGACTCTGTCATTGAAAAAGCCTCCATCAATATACAAATCCATGACCCGCGCAGTAAATGGATGGATGACAGCTACCTGCTGATCGGTAAAGCGTACTTCTTTCAGGGAGAATGGGATAAGGCAGAGCGTACCTTCAACTTTATCAATACCAACTACCTTCCTAAAAAGAAGAATGAATATAAATCTGTAGTCGGCTCCGTAGAAAAAGACCAGATCACCGTTGCATCCCGTGAAAAGCGTAACCCCCCTTTTGGCTGGTTCAAACACACTTTCGCCAGAAACGATGCCTTTGTATGGAATGCTAAAACCAAGATCGAAGAAAATAACTACGATGAGGCCCGCTCCATCCTCAATGTACTCGACCAGGACCCTTACTTCCCGAAACGGCTGGATGGTGACCTGGCAGAGGTTAAAGCCTATAGCCTGTACAAACAGGGAAAATTCCAGGAAGCGATCGAGCCCCTGCAAATAGCAGAGCACAAGAAAGTAAACAGAGATGAAAAAGCACGCATGGCTTACATCCTGGGCCAGTTGTACACCAATTACAACAAGCCTGATTCTGCCATCGCCATGTATTATCATGTAATCAAAACCAAGCCTGACCAGATGATGGAGTTCCAGGCAAGGATTGCGATCAATAAACTGAAAGCCACTATGCCGGGCGGTTCGCTTGAACAAAGCCTTGCTACCCTGCAAAAGATGGCGAAGAAAGAGAAATACCAGAACTTCCGCGACGCCATTTATTATACCATGGCACAACTGGTAGCCCCTACCGACAAGGAAGCAGCGCTTGGCTACCTGCGTCAGTCACTGAAGGCAGGTGCACAAAGTACCAACACCATGCAAAAGGCACTCACCTACAAGATGATTGCCGACATTTACTATGAACAACGTACTTATCGCAATGCAAAGAGCTTCTACGACAGCACCGCTTCTGTGATGCCCCCTGAATTCCAGGACTCCGCAGTAGTGAATAAACGTAAAAAGGTGCTGACAGCAGTAGCGGTGAAGATCGAGGCCATCCAGCTGCAGGACAGCTTACAGCGCATTGCTGCTATGCCGGAAAGTGACAGAAAGATCTTCTTAACCAAACTGGCCGTACAGATTCGTAAGGATGCGGAGGAAAAAGCAAAGAAAGTCAGGGCTGATTCTGCTGCTGCTCTCGCCGAAGCCATGGCCAACGCTACCAACAACCCATTCAGCAACAACGGCTTCAATACCAAACCAGGTCAGAAATCAGACCAGGGCGACTGGTACTTCTATAATACTGCCAGCAAGGCTTCTGGTTATCAGGAGTTTAAACGTAAATGGGGGAACCGCGGAAACAACGACAACTGGCGTCGTAGCCAGAACGGGGTGGTTGCCGTGAAGGAAAATACGGAACCGCTGGATGAAAACGGAAACCCCATTGGTGTAGATGGTCAACCTAAAAAGAAGACCATACCAGCTGACAGCACTACTGCTGAAAGCCTGGCAGCCAACCTGCCGCTGACACCTGATGACTTATTGAAATCCAATATCATCGCAGAAGAGGCCTTCTATGACCTGGGTAAACTGTACAGTGACGGCCTGGATAATTTAGACCTGGGTATTGAAACGTACGATACTTTATTATACAGATATCCACATCACCCTAACAAAACTGAGGTGATCTACTCCCTGTACATCTGGCATAATAAACTGAACCATACAGCATTAGCTAATAGCTACCGCCAGCAGATTATGAGCAACTATGGAGATTCCAAGTTTGCCAGCATTATCCGCTTTGGTGGCCTGAAGGATGAGAACATTGGTAAGAAAACAGAGATCACTTCAGCCTATGAGCATATGTATGGTGCTTACCTGGATTGTAATTACGAAACCGCGCTGCGCATGAAGAAGGAAGCGGATTCAACATTCGGTCTCAACTTCATGCAGCCTAAATTCGACCTGCTCGAAGCCATGATCATAGCGAAAATGGATACCTGCGAGTTTGGTAAACAGGCGATTATAACGGTGATGAACAAATACCAGAATGACGAGGGCGTATATCTGAAATCAAAAGAACTGCTGGATGCACTGGACAACAGGTCTGCCCTGGTAGTGTACCTCTCCATGCTGGAACTGGAAAGAAAACCGGAAGCTCCGCTGCTGGATGAGGATGTAACCATGATCTATCCATGGCAGCGACCACATCCTGAGCTGAACGATGCACAGGTAAAAACAGCGACCGCAGATTCTATTAAACTGGCTGCAGACAATGCGAAGCTAAAGATAACGCCGTTGCCACCGCCTATGAAGACGAAGGTGATCTACAAGCTGGTGGCCGATGCCCCTCATTTTGTAGTGATGTCATTCAATAAGCTTACAAAGGCAGCGGTTGACAAATCTGTAGAGCAGTTTACCAAATATAACAAGGAGCACCACCCTGATCAGAAACTGCAGGTAGGCAGTTATGTGATGAGTCAGACCGAAGTGTTATTGATTTTCAGGCTCTTCCAGAACGAAGACAGGGCGCTGGACTATTTTGATGAGATCAGACTGGGAGCACAGAAGATCCTGCCGGACATGCGGCCTTCGGATTACACCATGTTTATCATTTCCAGGGACAACTTCATCCTGATGAACACCAGAAAGGATTTGGATGGATATAAGAAGTTCTTCGGGGAAAACTATATTACAGAATAAAAGGGACACATTATCAACAACCCGGGAAATCGCTTTTGCCTTTGGCAAAGGCGATTTTGCTAAGGGGGAGGTAATAAAATTTTTTTTAATAGTTTTGTCTTGCTGTTACACCTGATTCCGGCAAAAAAGGCCCGTAAATTGCTATTACAGACGAGCTATGCGGGCTGACGCATTTTTAATTCAAAACCTAGTATGAAAAAATCAGTTAAAATATTGTGGCTGACTGTGTTGTCGCTGACGGGAGTGTTCATTTTGCTTTTATTGCTGATCAATTTCCGTATCATCGGCAACATGCCATCCATGGAGACCCTGGAAAATCCCAGGGCAGCCCTTGCCTCTGAGGTAATTGGAGACGACGGTACTATTCTGGGTAAATACTACCAGGTAGACCGGTCCAGCTCTGATTATGATGAAATCTCCAAAAATGTAATCAATGCATTGATTGCTACAGAAGACGTACGTTTTTACGATCACTCGGGTATTGACCCATGGGGTACAATTGCCATTCCTTTTTACCTGGCTATTGGTAAAAAGAGGGGTTCCAGTACCATCACCCAGCAGCTGGCACTGAACCTGCAGGCAGATAATACAGGTGCAGTACGTGCACAGAATAAATTTGTGAGGTCGTTCCAGAAAATGCAGGAATGGCTGATCGCCGTAAAACTGGAAAGAAACTTTACCAAGGAGGAAATTATTACCCTGTATCTGAATACAGTTCCTTTTGGCGACAACGTATACGGTATTGAAAATGGTGCCCGCACATTCTTCAGCAAAGATGCAGGCCACTTATCAATCGAAGAGGCAGCTACCCTGATTGCGATGCTGAAAGGTACCAACCTGTATAATCCACGCAGAAATCCGAAAATGGCGCTGGATCGCCGTAATACAGTGATTGAGCTGATGGAGAAAAATAAATTCATCTCCAGTGCAGATGCAGCGGCTGCAAAGAGCAAACCAATTGTACTGCGTTATAATAAAATCGACCACAACAAGGGTCTCGCTCCTTACTTCCGTGAAGTACTGAGAGATGAACTGAAACAATGGTGTAAGGATCATAAGAAGTCAGACGGTTCTGAATACAACCTGTACCGTGATGGTCTGAAGATCTATACGACGATCAACCCCCGTATGCAATTGTATGCAGAAGAAGCGGTGGATCATCACCTGAAAGACCTGCAAAAGGTATTTGCTACACAGGCAAACATTAAGTCCGGTTCTGCCTGGAAAGGACACGAGAACTTCCTGGAGCGCTATATGAAGGAATCTGATCGCTACCAGACCATGCAGGCGGCAGAAATCCCGGAAGAAGAGATCAAAAAGTCATTCAATACGCCGACCAGGATGAAAGTATTCTCCTGGAGGAGCTATACTGAGCCAGAACTGAATGAGATTGATACGGTGATGACACCAATGGACTCCATTCGCTATATGCGGGCGATTCTGCAGGCTGGTTTCATGGCGATGGACCCTGAGAGTGGTGAGATCAAAGCATGGGTAGGTGGACCTGATTTCCGCTATTTTAAGAACGATCACGTATTGAAGAGCAAACGTCAGGTAGGTTCAACATTCAAACCCTTCCTGTATTGCTATGCGATCATGAACGGGATGTCGCCTGGTACAAGTTTACCAAACGAACCGGTGAGTTTTCCTAAATATAACTGGACCCTGACCCGCAACTCAGAAGGTAGCGTGGGTGGTAACATCTCTATGGCAGGTGCGCTGGCCAAGTCACTGAACCTGGTATCTGCCTACCTGATCAAGCAGTTAGGCCCGGCAGCAGTAGCCGACTTTGCGAATAATAAGGTGGGGTTCTCTGTGAAGATTCCTGCTTATCCTTCCATATGCCTGGGTACACCGGAGATTCCTTTGTATGACATGTTGCAGGCATATACCATGTTTGCTGCACGCGGTATCATTACCAAGCCGATTTATATTACCCGTATTGAAGACAGAAACGGTAACATTCTGGAGACCACAGCACCTGAGAAACGGGAAGTGATCAGCGAAAATGAATCTTACGTAATGACGAAGATGATGGAGGGTGTAACTGGTCCGGGTGGTACTTCTGCACGTCTGCGTTTCCGGTATGGTATTAAAGGACAGGTAGCTGGTAAGACAGGTACTACGAACGATAACACGGATGGCTGGTTCATGGGCTTTACCCCTCAGCTGCTGGCAGGTGCGTGGGTAGGTTGTGAGAACAACTTCCTGCATTTCAGTACGACTGCTAATGGTCAGGGTGCGAATACGGGCTTACCGATCTGGGCGTATTTCTTCCAGAAACTGTATGCAGACCCAACACTGAAGATAGATCCGAATGCAACGTTTGCTATTCCGGCAGCGATAGACAGCCAGGACTATTCAAATATTCAGGAGAATTATAAATCAGAGGCAGAGGCAGAAGATCAGGGAAATGGGTCAGCTTCAGATTATATAGATGTGGGTGACTATGGGGAGCCGACGAAGCCTGCGGAGAAACCAAAGGAAGAACCGAAGAAAGAGAATACTCAACCGCAACCGACGCCTAAAGCAGTCTTGCCACCGAAAAATAACTAACAGTTTTAAAAAACGCTTTTGTCTCCCGACAAAAGCGTTTTTTTTATTACTTATCAGCTACGTAATGCAGCTCTTTGTACTTCATGGCATTATTGATTAGCTGGATAGCCAGTTTAAGTATATCTGACTCCTCTTTTGCCTCCACCTTGTCTGCATCATCAGTTGGCTTGTGATAGTCGTCATGCGGGCCTGTATGCAGGAAAATCACCGGTACGCCACTGATATAAAAGCTATGGTGATCAGAGGGCCCCTTCCCTGCCCCGTCGGTAAAGAATTTGATACCTGGTTGTTCTGCGCCTTTGAAAACCGCTGGCCATTCTTCAGCAGTTGCATAGCCACCAATACCCAGGCCACGCTCAGCATTATAACGCCCGATCATGTCCATATTCAGCATGAAATGCACCTTTTCCAAAGGGAATACGGGATGAGCAACGTAGTATTTGGACCCCTGCAATCCCATCTCTTCACCACCAAAGGCAATGAACAGGAAATTGAATTGTTCCTTCTGACCGTTCTTTACAAAGTACCGGATGAATTCCAGTAAACCGGCTACCCCGGAAGCGTTATCATCAGCTCCGTTATGTATCTGGCCTTCAGGATACTTGCCATCAAACAAATGTGCGGTACCGATGTGATCGTAGTGGGCCCCGATGATAATCGTACGGGGGGCACCGTTATCCAGGTAACCAATCACATTCCTGCATGGAATATCATGATGTTCTTTCCGGTCAAAAGTAAAATCCTGGAAATAGCTGGTACCATTTGCAGGTTGCAGGCCTAACTGCTTAAACTGTTTAGCTACCCATGCAGCCGCTTTTCTACCACCTTTTTCGTCGGTACCACGACCTTTGAGTTTATCGGCGGCGAGATAGTTGACAGTACTGCGGATACGGCTTTCAGCCGGCAGATAATCCTGTGCAAAGGCATTTACGAAACAAGAGGTGCTAAACACCAACAATAACAATCGCTTCATTAGGACATGATATATGATGAGACCAAAAAAAAACAGCCCTTACTTTTGCAAGCAGAGGGCTGTTTCCAATAATATAAGGTCAAAACTACGTGATAACATTTACTTAGGCATATCACAAATGTGCCATTTATAATGTTAAAAATGTATTACTATGGGGTTAATAAAAGCCCCTTCTTAATGAAGGGGCCTTTGTGCGTACAGCATATAGGATTAAAAATCAGGTGGTGAGCGCTTATTTTATACTTGGCATTGAAACGGCGCTGATACCAAATCTAAAAATCAGGAGGCGAGGGGTCCAGGTACAGCATTATGCCATATTCGCCGTCCTGGGTCCATCCTCGTAGAAACTCTGATCTGTTTAATGTGATCAATCCTGCCGCGGGGTCGGATACATAAATTTTGTCCCCCCTTATTTTATACACGACAATGAAGCGGCGCTGATACCAGTACCCGATACAGGGTAGCAGGTCAAGTGATAAAAGGTCAGCCAAAGAAACTTTTGCCCCCAAAGTACCGAAACCTATTTTCCCGGCGGCTTCGCCGAGATCCTGCAGTGGGCTGCCACTTTCAGCAGTAGACCACAGGGACCTCAGATATTCCGGTGTAAAATTCTTTCCAAAATGTGTACTCAATATGTGCAAACAGGCGGGACCATCGTCGGTTTTGCCTTGTTGTTTACAATGGGGAAATGGATGTTTTTTACTCTGCGGATTTGAAGTTTGAATCATATCCATGAGTCTTTTGCAGGTGAATGGGTTATAATATAACAATGATGAAAGGCCGGCTATTTTTTAGTTGGTTCAGGTGGTTGCACCTGAAGTCGTAAATAGTCTCCATTCTTTTTCAGTTTTAGGTGGTTATAAAAGCAGCAGATCGGTCCATGGAAGTTCTTCATTAATCAGGTGCCCTAACAGGACCAGTGCTACACCCGGCAAGCCTTCCAGCATGCGGCTTTCACGGCCTTTAAAGCTTTCTTCGTTCAGCACTACTTCCAGTCTTTTTATTGTTTCATTGATCCAGTAGTGCCATCCTTCCAGGTAACTTTCTTCATTACTGTGACGGTATAACGAATAATAATACTGTGCTAGTCCGGCGGTGCCATTACTAAAGTAAATGTTGTCGATCTGCGTGGCTTCGCCGGTTTTGCGCATCAGTGAACTTCCGCCCACGAGATCCGCCATCTGCTTCAGGTTTTCGTCTTGCAATACAAAGGATGCTTTGTAAAAAAGAGATACCTGATTGAGGTCACCATAACACCATCCGAGGCGGTTGTTATAGTTTTTCTCATCTTCTGCTTCATTGGCAGTGAGCGGGAAGAAAGACCAATCCTGTCCTATCAGATCTACTTCGCGCAATTGATGGCGTACGAAGCGGATGCCTTGCTGTAGCAGGTATCCTGTCTTCAGTGCATCTACCTCAGCTTCGTGCAGGGCAGTGAGTACGGATAGGAATCCTGCCTGTCCCTGTGATAAACTGAAGTTGATTTGACCTGTACCGAATAAGAAGATATTTCTGAACCAGATGCCATGCTTGGTTACTACACAGTTCTCATACAGCACATGGATAATCTCCCTGAGGTATATTGCCATTTTAGGCTGTGGCAGCCTGTCCGTAAAGTACTTGATGATGCCAAACGCACCGTGCAGATAATCAAGTTTATCCTCTTTCATCAGTTGTAATACCTGATGGTAGAGATAGTCGTCATATCCGGCCAGTTCTTCATCTATGTCTATCTCCAGGAGGCCATCTTTGTACAGGAGGTTGATCACGCTGGTGAGGCCACAGATACCGGTTGCAAGGGAAGGCCCTTCCAGTTCCAGTGTACCTTTGTGCAGGTGATCCAATACCTCGTCGAGCAGCGCATAAGTCTTGTCTAAATAGGTGTTGTCCCTGTACCCCTGCCATAAGGAATGATAGTACATGATCAGGCCCAGCTTACCTCCCATCAGGGTATCATTATCAGCGGTATGCTGATCTATGAGATGATGAAGCTGCGTGAGGAGGCTCTCCACTTTTACCGGTTCCTGTACCATTCCTGAATGCTTTTAACAAACTTATAAAGGAAGTGGGGGGTGGGGAAAAAAGATACACGGATTAGGGTTTTGGATGGACGGATTGAAGGGGGGAGGAGCGCTATGTAATTTTTGTGTACAGGAACTATTGTATCTGCGCAGTTTAATAATTGACGTTACTTCTTTTTTTGCGCAGTTTTTTGTCTTTAATCAGCCCAATTTTTTACACGGATTTGGGGTTTCCAGGGATGGATTTATCATTTTCCGGGGGTTACCTTTTGGTGGTTTCCGTATACGCGGTTACGATAGAAAAAATCTTTTCAAATCCACGTCCTGCGTAGATTCCCTGCGCAGTTACCCTCTAATTTTGTTCTTGTAATCCCTAATAATTGTGAAATATGAAACAGACAAACAACCCCACCCCAAAGAAGACGTTGACCCTTAATAAGGTAACTGTAGCTATGTTTAATAGCAACGTTCTGAAAACTAAAAACGGTGGCAATGCCCAATTCGGACAAGATACTACAACCTCTATAAATTGTGTAACTACAGTAACCCTTTAATTTCTTAAAGTGGAAAAATAAAAAACTTGTAGTGTAATTCCGGATATTAATTAATTTTCAAGGCTAAACTAAAATTCCGTCTACCAGAAGGTCTTTTAGTTCAGCCTTTTTTTATTTTTGCATCTGTGATTTACTAAACCCTTAAAAACTACATGTTTAATTACCCAGCGTTAATCCGCTTGATATGCCTATATCTTTTTTTGAATTTTTCCTGTTTTACAATTGTTTGTGCGCAATCAGCTACCTGCAATTGTCGTGGTACACTGAATGAGTTAATTGTCAAAGTACAGAATAACTATCCAGGCTATCCAATTAAAATCACTACCGTAAACGAAGATGGTTTTAAAAAATTTACCGACAGTCTAAAAAGATCAGCCGATACTGCCAATTTCACATCCTGCTTTCACATTCTGCAGGCATGGACGGGATACTTTAAAGACAAACATCTTGTTTTAGCACTCAGGGAAGGAACTAATGACATTAACCTTATCCGCAGTATTTTTGAAAATACTTACAGTTTTCCCATAATGAAAGATTCACTTTTGAAAAAGTGGGAAAAGGCACCCGATTCCCCACTGGAAGGAATTTGGAATACCGGCGGTCTGTATGAAGTAGCTGTGATTAAAAAAAATAATAGATACTTAGGCGTAATAACTAAAGGAGATGATATTTTCTGGACGCCCGGACAAATAAAATTTGAGCTTCAGCAAGAAACGGAATTTAACTGGAAGGTAATTTTTTACAATCGTTATCACCAGGCGGATACTTTTTCCACTTACATCGATGAATACTCGTCTTTCCTGGATCTTAAAAGTTCTAAATGGGAAAAAACATACCCAGCACTTTCCCACTCAATTACAATAATTCCGGCGGATAGTTTTTATTGTTCAAAACCTGATAGCAATAATATTGTATTAAGGCTACCTAGTTTTGATCTAAAATATAAGCCGCTAATAGACAGTTTGATTAAAACGAATTTTAACGCCATTACCCATACCCCTCACCTCATAATTGATGTCCGGGGAAATATGGGGGGATTCAATCTTTCTTTTGAAAAACTCCTGCCTATTATCTATACAGATACAATCGTAAACCCAGGCGCTTATATTATGGCCACGGACGACAATATTAAGTTGTATGAGGACCTATTAAAAAATGATCAGTATCCAAAGGAAAATAAAAATTTGATTATCAAATTAATAAAAAACTTAAAAAAATATCGGAACGGCTATTATTTAACTGCCGAGGATATTACAACTTATCCGAAAATCCAACCATATCCCTCCAAAGTTGGCATTCTGATGGATGAGGGAAGCGGAAGTGCAACAGAATTTTTAATTTTAGCAGCGAAACAAAGTAAAAAAGTAACTTTGTTTGGCAAGCGGTCAACTGGTGCTGTGGACTATCTTAATCTGGTGAGCCCGAGACCAATGTCGTGCTCACAATATTTATTATGGTGTCCGACAGCAAGATCAGCCCGCCTGCCACAACATCCTATTGATAACACCGGTATTATACCAGATGTTGAAATACCTAATCAGGTAAATTGGATCAACTTTGTTCAACAATACCTAGCAAAACAGGACAAAACAATTGCCACCTCTTCAAAATAAAAAAACGTCTTTCAGAAAACGACTGACTACGGTTTTGTTGCATATAGGCTTATGGCTACTATATGCTATACTGCAACTAACCGCGTCTTTTTACGAAATGCCAGATTTCCTTAAAATCCTTTACACCACCAGTTTTATTTTTATTACGCTGGCTACCATCTTCTATGCTAATTCTGAATGGTTACTACCCAGAACACTGGAGAAAAACAAAAGGATTTTATGGACCGTTGGATTGATTGGACTCTTTGGCTACAGTCTAATCGCACGTTATTTTTTAATAACTACACTTTATCCACTGATCAATCATACATCTTATCCATCTATTCCAGTAGTAAGTTTGCTACTTAGCAATATATGGTGGTGGTTTCAGCCAGTTGCTTTTTCTACGGGATATTGGTTTGCTAAAGTCTCTATCAAAAGAGAAAGAATGATGCGTTTGCAAAAAGAAGAAATCAACCGCAAGGAGGCCGAACAAATGAAACTCAAACAGGAAAAACTGGAACTCGAAGTCGCCTACCTCCGCGCCCAGATCAATCCACACTTCCTCTTCAATACCCTCGGCTACTTCTATAATAAAACCGCCAACACCCACCCTGATGTGGCCGAAGGCATCGCCGCCCTCACCAACATCATGCGCTCCTCCCTGAAAAAAAGAGGCCCGGATGGCATGGTTTCATTAGATGAAGAAATCGAACACATCGAAAGCCTCATCAGCATCTACTACATGCGCTTCAACAACAACATCCACGTTGAATACAGCAGACCCGAAAATCTGGCAGGCCAGAGAATTTTGCCACACATCCTCATCACACTGGTAGAAAACGCATTCAAACACGGTGAGCTGCATAATGCCACTTACCCACTCAGAATAAAGCTAGCCTTAGACGACAGTGGCCTCTACTTCTACATCAACAATAAAAAACGGATAGGTCCAAAAGAAATCTCTAACGGCTTCGGCATGGAATACGTGCAGCGCCAGCTGGAAAACACCTATCCTAATAAATACGCTTTTGAAATAAAAGATACGGACCTGTTCTACAGCCTGTCTTTACATATTGCTACAACCGAAACCGCCCTACATGATCAACTGTTATATAATTGACGACGAGCAACACGCCATAGACCTGCTAACCGGCTATGTACAACGTACTCCTTTCCTGAAACTGGTAGGCAGTACCACCGAAGCCCTCGATGCTATCAAAGTGATCAGTAATGAAAAAGTAGACCTGGTTTTCCTGGATATTCATATGCCCAGCATCTCGGGTATTGACCTGCTGAAAATCTTTAACACCCAGACCAAAGTCGTGCTCACTACCGCCTACACCGAATACGCCATGGACGGATATGAACACGATGTAGTCGACTATCTGCTCAAACCCATCACCTACCAGCGATTTCTGAAAGCTGCGCAAAAAGCCCTCAACATGTTCCAAACCATGTATGTGAGCAAAGGTGAAAGCAATGAAAAAGCAGAACCGGAAGTGGACTACCTGTTTGTAAAATCCGAACATAAAGGAAAACAAATCAAAGTCAATTTCAACGATATCGATTATATAGAAGGTCTGAAGAACTATGTGGCCTTTCATTGTGATAAGGAAAAAATACTGGCTTTGCTCAAGATGAAAGACCTGGAGCAAACCCTGCCCCCACGACAGTTTGCCAGAATTCATAACTCCTTCATCATCTCCCTGAACAGGATCGTTTCTGTAGATGGCAACCAGGTTATTCTGCGTAAACCTGATCAGCAAACAGTGGCCCTGCCGATCGGTATTACCTTCAAACAACCCTTCTTTGACATGATAAAGCTCAATAAGTAGTGTCCTTTAATACATTTCTTTTATAAATGCATAAAAAAACAATAGGGTGTATCAAAGTATGATACACCCTATTTGGTACTTAATTGACGACCTCCTCAAAACGGACCGTCCCCCATTAGTTTGATTGAATCCGTTTCTTTTCTTTTTCAATACCCGTTTGCCTTTCTGTTCTTGGCTTTATTTTACTATTACCGAACCGGTATGTAAAACTCAGCATGGCAAAGCGGGAGTCAAACAAAAAATGCTGTTGAACATTTACCCCCTGATAATTGGATGCTAACGTAAATTGCTGTCCCCTGAAAATATCGTTTACACTCAACTTGAGCGTTCCCTTGTTCTTAATTACATTCCTTTGCACCCCTGCATTCAGTACCCAATAGCTGGTCAGCGAACTCAATCCGGCATTGGACCGGGATGAGTAGATCGCATTCAGCTCCAGCGTGAACAGATGAGGAATATTGAAAGTGTTATTCGACATCACATATACCCCGGGCTTTGAACTGGGCAAGGTAATATCATTATAATTGTAATGCAGGTAGTAGAGCTGCACCGTGTTCATACTATTCCACCAATGTGTAAATGCCTTTGAATGGGTGACGCTCAGGTTGTAGTTATCAAAGCGCGATACATTTTGATACGTTGTAATCAGCACCTTGTTATCGCCTGGTACATATACCCCAGTGATCGCATCATTCGTTCTGGAGATAGTGAGCGTAGTAAATAAACGCTGTTTCCAGGAATGAGAGAACTCCAGTGAGGTCGTATTCTGTGGATTCAGGTCCGGATTGCCCTGGAAGTAGTAATACTTGCTGCGGAAGAACAGGAATGGATTCACATATTCATACTGAGGTCTGTCAATACTCCTTCTGGCAGAAAACGAAAAACGCTGTGTGGCAGAAGCCATGTATTGCAGCGAAAACCCGGGATAAATACCCGTGTAATCCTTATTAAATACCTGCGCGTTCGTAATACTATTGCCTTTGACATGTGTATTTTCCACCCGCACGCCTGCCTGCATTACCCATTTCTTAAATTGGTTATGGTAATTGATGTAACCGGCATTCACGTTTTCATCATAGATGAAATGGTTGGTCTTGCTGGCATCATTTGTCCAGACGTCATTGTCGTCCAGCACTTCCCAGCGGATGTCGCTGTCGGTTTTTACAAAGACGGTTTTCAATCCCACATCAAAGGTCCCTATTTTGGTAGGACGGGTAAAATCGGCCGATACGGAACGGATGGCAACAGATACCGGCGAATTGTTACGGATCAGATAGGGCGCCTGATAAACCTTCATCTCTGTGTCCAGGTAAGCAGTATTGAAGTTGTCTTTCCAGCGCTGGTCGTAATAGGCATAGTCACCATTGATAGTGAGCTGGGTACCGGTACTATCAAAGTTATGCTGGTAGAAGAGGTTGGCGGAGTAGTTATTGATGTTTGCATGCCCGGTGGTATGCATGTTCAAAACAGAATCAAAAGGAGCTGACTGGGCAGGGCGGAACAGCGTCTTGTCTATACCATCCCTATTGCGACCCAGGAAGTTCCCTTTCAGATCCAGACCAATACTGTTTTTCTTATTGATTGTATAGCTGATGCCTGCATTGACGTTATGGATATCCTTTTTGCGCACTTCATAGTTTGACTCCTCTATATATTCAGCGTCCAGTATCCTGCCTGTATGGGTATCGTAAAACTGTTCATTGTGCTGGTAATTGTAGTTACCATAAATGTTCAGGTGATCACTGCGGTAGTTCAGGTCTCCTCCGGCGGTATAGCGGCCGTAACGGCCCCCTCCCCCTCCTATACTGAGGCTGCCATTGGTTCCTGATTTCCCTGTTTTTTTCATTTTGATGTTGATGACAGCCGAAGCGGCGGCATCATATTTTACGGACGGGTTAGCAATGAGTTCTATTTTATCAACGGCATTAGCAGCCGTGGAAAGCAATAGATTTTTGAGCATTGCGGCTGTAAAATAAGACGGTCGGTCGTTGACGTAGACCATTACCTTCTTTCCGTTGAGGGTAATAGATCCGTCATCGTCCAGTCGTACACCTGGCGATCGGCGAAGCAGTTCTTCCAATGTATTGCCGGTAGCGAGTGGACTTTCGGATACATTGATGATCATCTTGTCGGCGGTTAGTTCAATGAGTGGCTTCTGGGCCGTCACCTGGTGGGTTATCAGATCGTAAGCGACTGATACCATGCCGATAGCGGGCAGGGCCATGGATTGCGTACTCAATTGAAACGGGCCGGTCGTTTTGTCTCTATAGCCGAGGTATTTTACCTGGAGGCTATAAACACCCGGTTTCAGGTTTTCAAACGTGAAATTACCCTCTTTGTCAGTCTGGGTAGTTTGCCTAACGGTATCTGTGAGTAATAACACGAGGGCAAATGGCAGATTTTGGTTGCTGAGGGAATCAGATATTTTGCCTGAAACGGATATTCTGAGTGACTGTGCATGTAAACGGACCATACTGCACAGACAAATGAATAATACACTCAGTTGTATCGGCTTCATATAGGGTTATTTATCACATTACAAACATAAGGTTCAGGATTGAGGATTAAAAAATTATTACATCGATTCTTTGATTCGGTGGACAGATTATGTGAAAAAAACATTTACTCTGGACCAGATAAGAGGATTTTTGCTTTAGGCTGGGATATACATTATATATAAAAAAAGAGCTCCCCTATCCGGGAAGCTCTTTTTATCTCTATAAGAAAATGAATTATTTATTTCCTTTTCTACCTTGCTGCATATCCTGCTGGCGTTTTTGCATGTCTTCCAGCCGTTCTGCCCATTTGGATTTCGAAGCCGGCTTCTTCTTATTCTCCTGGATCTGTGCATGAATCTTATCATGATTAATGATAAACTTCTGTATTACCCACTGCAGGAGGATACTGATCACGTTTGACAGGAAGTAGTAGAATGTAAGCGCAGATGCCAGTTTATTAAAGATACCCAACAGCATGATTGGGAATATGTAAGGCATATACTTCATCACCGGATTGCTCTGATCAGCCATACCACGGTTATTGAACGCCAGCATTAAGCTTGTCGCTGTCATCAGCAGGGTGAACAAGCTGATGTGGTTACCGTAGAAAGGAATATTGAATGGCAGATTCAGAATAGAATCGTAGGTAGATAAGTCTTTCGCCCACAGGAAGCTCTCTTGTCTTAACTCGATGGAAGATGGGAAGAAGCTATACATGGCTACCAGGATCGGCAACTGCATCACTGCTGGTAAACAACCTCCTAAAGGATTCACACCTGCACTCTTGAAGAGTTTCATCTGCTCCACACCGAATGCCTGCTGGTCGTCGCCATGCTTAGCACGCAAGGCATCAATTTCTGGCTTCAGTACCTTCATCTTCGCCGAAGACACATAGCTCTGGTAGGTGAATGGTGCTATCAGCAAACGAATAAAGAGTGTCAGGAGGATGATGATCACACCATAGTTATGGATAAATCCGCTCAGGAAGTTGAACACAGGGATGATCACCCATTTGTTCACATATTTTACGAAAGCGAAGATACCAGTACCCAGTGGGATGATATTTTCCAGACCGATATCATAAGACTTCAGGGTCTTATAGTGGTTAGGACCATAATAGATCTCGATTGGGAAGGTAAAGTCATGTGCTCTGTCGTAAGGGATAGCCAGGGTAGTGAAAGTCTGGCCTACGATGTTGCCACTTTCAGGCACCTTTGCATTGATATCCGCATTCTCGAAGATCTTATTCTTTTTTGCAATGAAAGTAGTGTTGAAGAACTGTTGCTTTACGCTCAACCACTGGATTTTGCTTTCCAGGTCCTTATGTGGGGTACGCTGCAGGGTGAAGTAGTCATGCTTACCTTCAGCTGTTTTCCAGTGTACCTGGTTGTTCATACGCTCATTCTGCATATCCTGCTCCTGCTTATCATTTTCATTATCCCACTGGAGGTCCAATGTTTTCTGACCAGCTGGAATAACATTTTCCAGGCCTACTGCATGAATATCAAAATCTACTGCGTAGCTATCCTGCTTCAGGGTGTACACAAACTCCAGGTATTGACCTGGGTTGTTGGTAGCGAGGTGATACACCAGGGATTGGCTACCATCTGCCAGTTGCTGTACATTGCCACCGGTGAAGAAAAGGTCCGCAGTATTTAATAATGTATTGTTATTAGCCGGCACCTTCATGGAGATGCGGTTAAAAGAACTGTTTGCCAGTAATAAAGGAGTGCCTTCAAATGTTTTGAAGGCTTTCAGTTCTACAGCTGCAGGTTGACCTCCCTGGTTGGAGAAAGTGATTTTCAGCACTTTGTTTTCCAGAACGGTTGTCTGTGCGGTACCGGTAGCTGCACCTGCAAAGGCACCATATTGGCCTGCCAGCCTTGTGGAATCAGCCACACCTGGAGTAGTGGTATAGGTTGCAGTGTCTATGTTTGCCTTAGGTTTGTTCGCTTCAGCGATAGAATCCTGACGAGCTTTCTCCAACTCTGCTGCATGCTGCTGTCTGGTATTGAAAAAAATGTACCCTACCAGCAACAAACCCAGTAAGCTAAAACCAATGACCGAATTTCTGTCCATTGAAATTACAATTAAAATTTAGGCAGCGAAGGTAAGCAAATTGTGGGGGTATAAATGCCAAAAGGACTATTTTTTAGGTCATTGTGGTGCAATGAGCTAGAAAATAGTCCTTTGGGTGGGCATTTGCCACTAATATTATTATTGTGCTACTTCTTCAGCCACCTTTGTTTTGTTAGTCTTATCTTCTGCATACTGTTTGGCAGCACCGATGAAGTGTACAAACAGTGGTGCAGGTCTTTCCACTGTGCTTTTCAGTTCAGGGTGGAATTGACAGCCCACGAAGAACGGATGGTTTGGCAATTCTACCATTTCCACCAGTCCGCTTTCAGGGTTACGGCCGGAAGCAATCATACCTGCTTTTTCGAAATCGCCCAGGTACTGACTATTGAACTCGTAACGGTGACGGTGGCGTTCGCTGATCCTGGTGTTTTCGTAAATGTTTGCAGCTTTGGAACCAGGCGTCAGTTCACAGCTATAAGCACCTAAGCGCATAGTACCACCTTTGGCAGTGATTTTCTTCTGCTCTTCCATGAGACCAATTACCGGGTGACCGGTTTCAGGGTTCATTTCAGTGGAGTGCGCATCTTTCCAGCCTATTACGTTACGGGCATATTCCACAACGCTCATCTGCATACCCAGACAAATACCAAAGAATGGCAGGTTGTTTTCACGGGCATACTGAATAGCGGTGATCTTACCTTCGATACCACGGTGGCCAAAGCCTGGTGCTACCAGCAGACCATCCAGGTTACGCAGCTTTTCGGCTACATTCTCCGCTGTAAGGAATTCAGAATGAATATTTTGAACGACAACTTTACATTCATTCATCGCGCCTGCGTGGATGAAGGATTCCAGGATGGATTTGTAAGCATCCTGTAACTCTACATATTTACCAATCAGACCGATGGTTACTTTAGATTTTGGATATTTCAGTTTGTCGAGGAAACCACGCCATTTGGTCATGTCTGGTTCTTTCTCGATAGGAATACCCATTTTCTTCATACAGATCACATCCAGTTTCTCTTTCAGCATTTCCAGCGGCACTTCGTAAATGGTACTCATGTCGGTTGCTTCGATCACGGCATCTACGGTTACATTACAGAAGAGAGCGATCTTCTTTTTCAGATCATTGTACATGGGCTCTTCGGTACGGCACACGATCACGTCAGGGTGCACACCGTTTTCGCTCATCATCTTCACTGAGTGTTGAGTTGGTTTGGTTTTCAGCTCTTTAGCAGCACGCAGGTAAGGAATGAGGGTCAAGTGAACGACCAGACAATCCTGTTCGTCCAGTTCCCATTGAAGCTGACGAACTGCCTCAATGTACGGAAGCGACTCGATGTCGCCTACAGTACCACCTAACTCGGTGATAACGATATCATATTTGCCGTCTTTGCCGAGCAGGAGAATACGACGTTTGATTTCGTCGGTGATGTGGGGAACTACCTGAACGGTTTTACCGAGGTAGGCGCCTTCACGCTCTTTATTAATTACGGTTTGATAAATGCGCCCTGTAGTAACATTATTGGCCTGTGATGTAGGAGTGTTCAGAAAACGTTCGTAGTGTCCCAGATCCAGGTCAGTTTCGGCGCCATCTTCGGTTACATAACATTCCCCATGTTCATATGGGTTTAATGTTCCCGGATCCACATTGATATATGGATCGAATTTTTGAATAGTCACTCTAAAGCCGCGTGCCTGCAGTAATTTTGCAAGTGAAGCTGCGATAATTCCTTTACCCAATGAGGATGTAACACCTCCCGTAACGAAGATATATTTTGCCATAAAATCTATAATTCTGTAGAATACTTGACCTAAAAGGGAAGTGCCGGACGACGTTTGGTGTAACCAGTCAAGTAAAAGTAACTTCCGAAGGTCATGCAAAGTTACACAAATTTAACGCGCACCCAAATTGGTTTTTCACATTTCACTGAGTGCATACATGTAAACATGTGTTTATAAAGTAATTAAGTGGTATAAAAGGCTTATAAATTTAATCGCTGCTGCGCGCAGGCGATTTATTCTTAAATTTGCGATCCGTAATAATTATCAAACATGACTCTAACGCCAAAGCGTGCACAGGAATCCCTGATCCAGATGACTGAACTTGTATTGCCCAATGATACCAACGTTTATACCAACCTAATGGGAGGTCGCCTGATGTACTGGATGGATATCGCTGCTGCCCTTGCCAGCATGAAGCATTGTGCTGCTCCAACTGTTACTGCCTCGGTAGACAACATTTCATTTGAGAATCCCATCCGTCTTGGAAATGCCGTTCACATCGAAGCTAAGGTGAGCCGTGCTTTCAATTCCAGTATGGAAGTACACCTGAAAGTATGGGGTGAAGACCCTGTACAGCAGTATCGTTATAAATCCAACGAAGCCTTTATGACTTTCGTCGCGCTGGATCCCAACGGTAACCCTCGCCCAGTGCCTCCAATTATTGCTGAAACTGAAGAGGAAAAAACTTTATACGAGGGGGCATTGCGCCGCAGACAACTCCGTTTGGTCCTGGGTGGAAAAATGAAGCCACAGGATGCAGAAGAGCTGAAAGCACTGTTCGTTTAATGCCATTCTTTATAGAATTGTTCGAGGAAAGTCTCCATAAAGGCATGCCGCCCGGCTGCCAGCTCCCTTCCGGTAGTGGTGTTCATCTTATCCTTTAATAAGAGCAGTTTTTCGTAGAAATGATTGATAGTAGGGGCAGTGCTGTTTTTGTACTGTTCCCTGCTCATTTGCAGATCCGGTGGAATAGCCGGATCATATAACGCCCTGTTTTTGAACCCTCCATAATTAAATGCACGGGCTATACCAATGGCACCGATAGCATCCAGTCTGTCCGCATCCTGAACTACTGCCAGCTCCGGCGAGGTGAATTTACCTTCATTATGTCCTCCTTTAAATGAGATATTCTCTATGATGGCAATCACATGGGTGATGACATCCGCTTCTACCCCTTGCGATTCCAGGAACTGACGGGCCCTCGCAGGACCAATGGTTTCGTCACCACGATGGAACTTGGCGTCGGCAATATCATGAAGCAGGGCTCCCAGCGATACAATGAGGGGATTGACAGGTTCTCTGGCAGCAATTTCATTGGCAGTATGCCATACGCGATGTATATGCCACCAATCATGGCCCCCTTCTGCATGGGCTAATTCCTGTTTTACATAGATTACGGTGTTGTCAATCAATTGATCTTGCGTCATAAGATCAAATATAAGCAGGTTGATGGGGCTAAAAAAATAGGAAAAACGAAGAAAAAGAGAAACGGAAAAGGTGTCTCATGAGTGTAAAATGGGTTTAGAGAAGAATGCTTATTGTGTAACCTTTCTTTCCTTTTCCATCTCTCCTCCCCGATATTCAGGCATGCAATTAGAATAATCAACAGGGATCTTGCTTCACTAAGATATTCTTCGTTTTTCCTTTTTCCTTTCAATGTTTGGATCTTCGACAGACTAGTTGGTGTGCCGGCCTTAGGTGTTGTGACTAATGGTTAAATGCAGGTAAGCCGGCCGGGCGATCTTAAATTTTGGTTGATAAAATGTACATCTCTTTGCTACTACTTCCAGATCGATACCTTAGTGAGGCCCCTTTTGGGCCTCTTACTTAAGGTATATACTTCAGGGAAGCGGGAATTAATTCGTCTGAAAAATTGGCGCGGCTGAAGGCGGGAAAACTTTGATTACCGGACTTCGAGGTCAATAACTTTGCTGACCTTTGCTGACCCTAGCCTCGGCAGCCCCCCGCCTTTTACCGCAAAAATTTTTCGGTGGCAACATACCCTTTCGGCACATTGATAAATATCTTACAGCGCAGATCCAGCTATAATTTTGCTATCGTAGACAGAAACTGCGCCTTGAGCTGGTTTTTGAATTTTGGTTGACTGGTCTATTCTTGTAGTGGAGGTTTCAATCTTTAATATGCTACCCTGGTCAGCAAACAGCGCCTTCCTGATGATAACTCTACTAAACCTGTTCTTTGACGTGATTCGCATACTTAGGAAATAATCACATTATAAATAATTACATCTTTCACATTTCCGCTGTTTAATTGACTATACTTTCTTTCTCTCTATTATTTCTGACATAAAAGTAATAATCATTATCTAATTTTTAACCAGTAGCGGCATTAAATGATCATATATTTATAATTACAATATAATTAAGATAAAACATAAATATCCTGATATCTAATCAGTTAGATAAAAACAGCCCTTTGAAAAGACAAAACTGCCTTTCCCAAGACTTCATATGTAAAAAATATTAATTAGTCTTTTTTGACCAGCACCTCTGTAATCTGGTTGAGTTGTTTTACTTTTTCAGAGAAATCGCCCTTGATCCGGTCACGGATGAGCTGAAGTTTATCTAAAATTTCATTCAACGACCCTGGTAATGCTTCCTGCAATACCTCTTTGAGTCTTTTGGCAATGGTGGGAGATTTGCCGTTGGTGGAGATGGCTATCTTGAGGTTGCCTTTCTGAACGACCGAACCCAGGTAAAAGTCACACAGTTCCGGCGTGTCAGCTACATTGATTAATACTTTACTGCATTTTGCCTTTTCCCAGACAAAATAATTGAACTCATGGTCGCTGGTAGCGGCTATGGCCAGGTCTTTTCCAAACATATCGCCACAGGAAAATTCCTTCTTTACCAGCGTTACATTAGGTGCATTTTTGACTAATGCCTCTAGTTCCGGCAGGAACCAGGTCGCTACTACCGTCAGGTTAGCAGTCGGGCAATTATCAAGGAGTGCACTTACCTTTTCAAGTCCGACAACGCCACCGCCTACCACTAAAATCTGGAGACGATGCACTTTGAAGAATACGGGAAACAAATGATTCTCTTCCATACGAACCGCTTTAATATTAGTTTACACAGCTATTTTCAATTCTGCTGCTATTCTGTCCTGCACTGCTATGAAGGTTTCATGGAAGCGTACTACCTCCCCCACTATTATAATGGCCGGGCTTTTCAGCTCCTCCCGACGAGCAATGTTTGCCAGATCGGAAACGGTGCCAACGCCTACTTTTTGTGTGGGTAAGGTACCATTCTGAATGATTGCTGCAGGTACATTACCTTTTCCCTGAGCTACATAGGCAGCGGATATTTCATCTAATTTAGACATTCCCATCAAGATTACCACAGTTGTATCTGCTTGAATTGCATGCACCAGATCACGGGATAAATTACCATCCTGCGTTGTGCCGGCTACTACCCAGAAGCCTTCACTCACATTGCGGGCAGTAACAGGAATGCTGTTGAAACCAGGTACGGAGATAGCACTGGTTACACCAGGTACTACTTCTGTATCAATATTAAACTGGCGGGCAAAAGTTAATTCTTCCTGCCCGCGGCCGAATACAAATGAATCACCGCCCTTCAATCTTACTACACTACCATAAGTCAGTGCATACTTCACGATCATGCGATTGATCTCATCCTGAGAGTACACGTGCATACCTGCTCTCTTGCCCACAAAACGTTTCAGGCAATTGCAGGGTGCATGTTCCAGCAGTTCATTATTTGACAATGCATCGTAAAGGATGACCCTTGCATGCTGTATGGCCTTCAGACCTTTTACAGTGATCAGCTCAGGATCTCCAGGGCCAGCGCCCACCAGGGTTAATTTTGGAGTAATCTGCTGCATAGTGTACTATTTTAAAATGTGATCGGTTTCGCACAACCGTTATCTCAGCAGGCCCCTATACTACAGGGGCCTGTTGAGATCTTTACTCAGCTGAAACAGCAGCAGCTTCTTGTTTCCTTAAAGCGTGCGCCTGCCTGTAAAAGTCAGTTGCCTGTTGAAAATATGCTTTTGCAAATGCTTCAGATGGCTCGTTCTTGTTGATCTGTAATACCAGATCATTGAATGTACCTTCTATTTCCCATTTGCCTGTCTGTACGAAATGTTTGTCGAAGTCGTTGATAACACCGGTTTGTGTGTTACAGGAAACGCCTTCACCCAGCAGCAATGCTTTGGCTGTCTGTACAAAGGTTGAGTAAGAGTGGTAAATGCTGTCAGCATACTGGTTAGCATCCAGTGCTACTTTACCCCATTCCAGTTTCTCCTCTCCTTCGAACAGCAGGGTTTGTACCAGGTCAATGACTACACTCGCACACTCACCCACACCGATGGCAGTGGCAAACTTGTCGCCCTGTCCCCAGTCAATAAAATCTTCATCTACCAGTGAAGCCAGGTCTGTCAGCGGTTTCAACAGGTCGTAGAAGTAACGTTCGCCCTGACGATCGTAATAATCGTTGAACTTTTCGTTTTCCTGTGCATTCTCCGCATAGTTCTGGAGAAGGGTACGCAGTACTTCAGGACCACGCTTACTAGGCACCTTGATCACCTTGTCTGCCACACGGCCTACGCCATCACCTACGATACCGCCACCCAGCAATACCTGCAGGGCTGGAAGTACTTTCCCACCACTCTTCATGGAGCTACCGTGGAAACCAATGCTGGCAATACCATGTTGCCCACAGGAGTTCATACAACCACTGATCTTGATCTTGATATCTTTATTATATACCAGCGCAGGGAATTCTTCCTGGATAACCAGTTCCAGTGCTGTAGAGATACCGGTGCTGCTGGAAATTGCCAGGTTACAGGTATCTGTACCAGGGCAGGCAGTGATATCTGCGATACTGTTGAAGCCTGGTTCTGCAAAACCTGCAGTTTCCAGCGCACTAAATACATAAGGCAGGTTGGCTGGCTGAATGTATTTGAGCAGTAAACCCTGGTTGGCAGTTACACGTACATCATTGGCAATCACCGGGCGCAGGGCTTCCACCAGCTGGCGGGAGACCACTGAACTGATATTACCCAATGGTACACGTACATAAGCCGCATAGTAGCCGGATTGCTTCTGTTCAAACACGTTGGTCGCTTTCCAGGCTTCGTATTTCTTAGGATCTTTGATAGTGTAAGCAGGTACTGTTGCACCTTCAGGCGCCAGTTCTGCTGCAGGCCATGCCGCTGCATCCACTTCATAGACCCTGGATTTGATCGCTGTAAATTCTTCTGTTACCAGACGTGTGAACTCTTCAAAACCAATCTTGGCAATGAGGAACTTCATACGTGCTTTGTGACGGCTGGCTCTTTCACCATGACGGTCAAATACCCTCAGCACGGCTTCTATATATGGTATCAGTTTATCTGCTTCCAGAAATTCATATGCTATATGTGCAAGAACCGGCTGTGCACCGAGGCCACCACCTACCAGCACTTTGAATCCACGCACTTCTTTGCCATCTATGATACGCACTTTGGGAATGGCTCCCATATCGTGCATAAATGACCAGGCAGTGTCTTTGTCGCTGCTGGAAAAAGACATTTTGAACTTACGTCCCATATCCTGACAGATAGGATTACGCAGGAAGTAGCGGAAAGCAGCATCTGCATAAGGCGTTACATCAAATGGTTCATCCGGATCTATACCTGCAATGTCAGAAGCGGTGATATTTCTTACCGTATTACCACAGGCTTCACGGATGGTGATATCATCAGCATCCAGTTTTGCCCATAGTTCAGGGGTTTTATCGAGGCTTACGAAGTGGATCTGAACGTCCTGGCGGGTAGTCAGGTGCAGGTTGCCGGTTGAATATTCGTCTGAAACATCGGAAATTCTTTTCCATTGCTCCAGGGTCATTTTACCATAAGGTAATTTGATACGAATCATCTGTACACCAGCCTGACGTTGTCCGTAGATGCCCCTTGCCAGACGCAGACTGCGGAACTTTTCTTCCGGAATCTGTCCATCGCGGAACAGACGGATCTTTTTCTCCAGTTCTATGATATCCTTCTCTACGACGGGATTTTCAAGTTCTGTTCTAAATCCTTGCATATAATGAATTTTCTTGGTGGTAAATTATTTAGTGAATATTTCCTTATCAGATTAGCGTATTTAAAGGCGAGCTCCGGTTTAATGGCGCGATATTTAGCTTTCCTATGTCAATTTCCTACTATTTAAGTAGACTATTACAAAGTTATACATCCACAGCAGAAAACCAAAAGATTTTTGTATAAAATAAAGTTATGGGTCATAATGAAAAGTTATAATGAGGCCGGTCTCCCGCAGAGAAATTAGAAAAAGAAACGCTCGCTGTATTATCTTTGCGCCGGCAATCTGACAAAATAAGATATGATCGATACGGTAATATTTGATATGGATGGGTTATTAATTGACTCAGAGCCACTATGGGGACAGGCAATGCGAGAGGTATTTGCATCCGTTGGTGTGGAATTATCTATGGAACTGGCCAGCCATACTACAGGACTGCGTACGGCAGAGGTGGTTGATTACTGGCATAACTACTTCAAATGGAAGGGAAAATCGACTGAGCAGGTGACGAATGAGATTATTGATTCGGTAACTGAAAAGATTATCAATAAAGGAAAGCCCATGAAAGGGCTGGAATATATTCTGGACTTTTTTGAAAAGCGGAAGTTCAAGATGGGACTGGCATCGTCTTCCCCATTACGATTGATTGACGCCGCTACCACACATTTTGGTATTAAAGATCGCTTTCAGGCCATCGCTTCTGCAGAGTTTGAATCACATGGTAAACCGCACCCGGCAGTATACCTGGCCTGTGCTAAAACATTGGGCAGCAATGCACTGGATTGTATCGCATTTGAGGATTCAGTTACCGGCATGACTGCCGCAAAAGCAGCGAGAATGAAGGTAGTAGCAGTGCCCGAAGGTCATAACAGGCATAATAAACGGTATGCCCTGGCAGATGTTCAGCTGAATAGCCTGGAAGATTTTAACGACGATATACTAGGTCAGTTATAAAAAAGAAGCGCCTGTATCTGAGATACAGGCGTTTCTTTTTATTTCAGGGCCCCGTCTTTCGCCTGCTCCAGCTTTGCCTGGACCAGCAATGCATGCAATACTTCTGTTGAGAAGCCATGTAGCAATAATCTAAAGGCAGCCCCGGCCATAGGCAGGGGAATCATTGGATGTTTATTATTCAATGCCGTCAGTTTCTCCGGACAATCCATAATTGTAGCGGCATAAATCCCAATCACCTCATCCAGCTGCAGTGAATTTGTAGCCCGCCAGAAATCAGCATCCGTCAGAAAAAACTGATAAACCGGGGTAAAGATCTCGATTGCTGTACCCAGGTCTATGAAGTTCGTCCACTTGTCTCTGAAAGAGGCAAATGGAATCGGAGTAGCAGAGATCGCACTGAAATCCGGTTTTTCCTGCTTTACCACCCTCACCCCCTTTTCATCAACTGCCTTATTCAGGTTGATGATGAAGTTGTACAGGTTCAGGTCATGCTCCAGAAACAGGTTATCCCTCACATCACTTACCGCCAGTGGCTTCAGTGGATTCATCGGAATATTTTCTGCACCTCTTACATTGTCTTTGATAAAGCGCAGTACTTCTGAACCCAGGTAAAAATGCCGGAGAATCAGGAAGTTCGCTTCTGGTGTAATCCAATATTTCATTCCCCAGAAGAGACTTTTATGCAGCATCTTAGGGGCATTGATCAGGTTGGGAATAAAGATCTTGAACACCTGCATCAGTACGATACTCAATCTGGCGAAGGCTTTTATGACAGGATACAGGAACTGTCTGCTCTTGGTTGAGGAGTCGTACAGAAATGCGGCTTTCGCATCGGGGTCAAAAGGGATGCTTTTGTCGAGAAATAATGCATGCCAATGACTGGGATTGCGGGTGTCATGGGGCATCTTCTCGTAATATTCTCTGGTGTGTATCATATTAAATATTGTCCAGTTCTTCTAATTGCATTCTATATAATCTGGCTACTACTTTTGCCGTTTTGACAATCCTGGCGGCCATTTCCTGTGTCAGGAGATCGGATTGAATAGCATTTTCAAAGCGTTCAAAGTGGTTATCGTTGCTATCACTTGTTTCGTGATAGATGAAGAAAGAAACCTGGTCAGCATTGAGGTGCAGCTGTTGCTGAATAGCTCTCCCCCATTTACCCGATACCCGGTTGCCAAGGCCTTCGATGATGAACATACCGCCTAACAGGTCGAATGGATCCGGCTGACTTGCACGCTGGAACATATATGCGCTGAGGGCTTCACTACCAATGTTTTTCTCACCGGTATACAGATCCGACTCATCTCCCCCACAATTAATATAGTTCTTTTCCAGGATCTGGTAATCCCTGTGTTCATCAGCACTATGGCGAATAAAAGAAGAACGTACATGAAAGTATGGCATACTTACATTGGAAGCTGCGCGTGCTATCCATTGGGAGCCGTCAATGACCTGTTGTCTTAAATTCAGTAACAGGCGTTTGTATTCTTCCATTTTTAGCTGACCATTGAAGATTTTTTTCACGATCGGAACCTGTTGCAGGGAGCGTTCAAAGTCGAACCAGACACCTGTAAGTTGCCTTACCAACCATTCCTGTACGGGCTTTTCCTGGATCCTGATTTCCGGTGCTTTGATGGTGGCAATATCTTCGGTGATGAATCTTTTACCGCCAGGAGCAACCACTTTCAGCAACATATAACCTGTGATGAATCGACCACTTTCGGGTACCATGCAAAGGAGTTGTTGTCCTTCTTCCAGTTGACCACTACGCAGCAGATCATCCAGCATTGCGAAGATGGAAGCAGCACCGATATTACCTGTGGTGTAGAGGTTTGTAAACCATTTATGGGCGGGGATCACGACGCCTCCTTTCTCCAGCAGGTCAGTGATCTGCTTTTTGAAGTGATGGGAAGAGTAGTGACAAACTAACCAATCAATGGCATCAGGGGCCACTTTGCCTTCATCTATCAATTCAAAGAAGCGCTGAATGCCCAGTTTTATGATGTTATCTACCAGGCCCATATCCTGTTTCAGGTTGATGGCGCCATCCTGATCCGCTTCACTCATACTTGCATAATCCAGCCATGTTTTTGTGATCCTTCCGTCGGCATCTTTGTTTGTACCTGTATACATGCACACATCGAACTGGTGGGCGTAAGAGCGCAGGTCCACCCATTCTATTTCCAGCGATAACTGAGTAGGTGAAGGAGTTGATTGCAGCAACATGGCTCCTGCCCCATCGCTCAGCATCCAGCGAAGAAAGTCTATTTCGGTAGGTAGTTCATTGTCTTTAATAATATGCTGATGTTGAAAGCGGGAGGCTTTGAACATACGGCTCGGTAGTTCTGCGGCACAGCAAAGTGCGTTGTTGGCTTCTCCGGCTTTCACATGCATGAATGCATTCTGAATGGCCATGATACTGGATGCGCACACGCTCTGGTGAGAGGCGATGGTGCAGGTGCCGATACCACTTTCGCCCTGTACCATACTGGCGAAACCGGGAATGGGCATATCGCTTTGGGTAGTGGCGGTACTGAGGAAATCAATGTCCTGTTTATCCGCCGGGGCGCCGTTGAGGCAGTGTTCAATTGCGTTTGCGGCCAGTTGCCAGGCCTGATGGGTGGTTTGCTGTTGGGTGTTGAGCGCGTAGTAGCGGGATTTGATCCCATTTTTACGGAGAAAGATATCTTTCATCCGGGATGGGGTATTGTTGATGCTACCGAGGTACAATTCCATTTCTTCGTTGGCTACCGGGGTATTGGGGAGATATTGACCGGTGGAAGTGATAAAAACTTTATTCATAGGCGAAAAATAAAAAAAAAGAGGCTGTTTCTTTCGAAACAGCCTCATGATATTTCAACAACCTAAAAATGATTATTCACCATCTTTCTTGTCGCCTTCGTCTTTCTTCAGCTTCTCACGCAGTTCAGCCAGTGCACCCAGATCACCAAGTGTAGCTTTTTCTACCTTGCTCTGGATATTTTTCACAGCCTTACGGGTTTTGTCAGCATCCGCTTTTCTTTCTTTAGCGACAGCTTCTTTCTCTTCGTTCTTAGCTTGTTCCCAAACTCTGGTGTGAGATACCAGGATACGTTTTTCGCTACGATCGAATTCAATGATCATGAATTCTTTCACATCTTCAACGCTGATTGGTTTCTCATCTTCAGTGCGCAGGTGACGGGCAGGAGCGTAAGCTTCCAGACCGTATTGCAGCTGAACGGTAGCACCTTTCTCATCTTTCTTCACTACGGTACCTTCGTGTACGGAACCGATCGGGAAGATAGTTTCGAAAGTATTCCAAGGATCTTCTTCGATCTGTTTGTGGCCAAGGCTCAGTTTACGGTTTTCTTTGTCGATACCCAGGATAACTACCTCGATTTCGCTACCAACCTTAGTGTACTCACTTGGGTGGTTGAAACGTTTGATCCATGACAGGTCGGAGATGTGGATCATACCACCGATACCAGTTTCCAGTTCTACGAACACGCCATAAGGAGTGATGTTCTTCACGATACCTTTATGACGGCTGTCCAGCGGGAACTTAGTTTCGATTGTAGCCCAAGGATCTTCGGTCAGTTGCTTGATAGACAGAGACATTTTACGCTCTTCCTTGCTCAGGGTAACTACTACTGCTTCGTATTCTTCGCCTAATTTGAAGAATTCCTTAGCGTTGATTGGAGTAGAAGCCCAGGAGATTTCAGATACGTGTACCAGACCTTCTACGCCAGGCAGAATTTCCAGGAATGCACCATAATCTTCGATGTTCACTACTTTACCTTTCACGCGCGCACCTTCAGTGATGTGAGCAGGTAAGGTATCCCATGGGTGAGGAGTGAGTTGTTTGTAACCGAGGCTGATACGTTTTTTCTCGTCGTCGAAGTCCAGTACAACCACATTGATCTTCTGATCCATCTGGAGTACTTCGCTTGGATGGGAGATACGGCCCCAGCTGATGTCGGTGATGTACAGCAGACCATCCAGACCACCCAGGTCGATGAATGCGCCGAAATCGGTGATATTTTTGATGGTACCTTCCAGCACCTGGCCTTTCTCCAGTTTGCTGATGATATCCACTCTCTGTTGCTCGATATCGCTTTCGATGAGTGCTTTGTGAGAAACAACTGCGTTTCTGATGGCTTCGTTAACCTTCACCACTTTGAACTCCATTGTTTTGCTAACAAACTGATCGTAATCGGTAACTGGTTTCACATCGATCTGTGAACCTGGCAGGAACGTTTCCATACCATATACATCTACGATCAAGCCGCCTTTGGTCTTGCTGGTAACAGTACCAGTAACCACTTCGCCGGTTTTGTACACTTCCACGATTTTTTCCCATGCACGTTGTTGACGAGCTTGTTTACGGCTCAGGTGCAGGTTACCATCGCGGTCTTCTTTTTCAACTACCAATACCTCAACGTCATCACCTACTTTCAGACCCTGCATATCGCGGAATTCGTTCAGAGAGATCAGACCGTCAGATTTGAAGCCGATGTTGATAACGACATCAGTTTTGGTTAAACCCACAACTGTACCGGTCAACAGACCATTTTCTTCGATCACCTTGAAGGTGTTTTCATAAGTCTGGTCGTACTTAGCTTTTTCTTCCTGGCTATAAGAAGAAACGTTACGTTTGTCTACGCTCCAATCGAAATCGTCATGAGCGGTAGCTACAACAGGTGCATTTTTTGTCGCTGTTGCTTCTGCAGCCTGCGCTGCCGGAGCCTGTTGTTCAGCGTTTTGTTCGTTAGGAATGTTGTTTTCTGTCAAAACTTAAATTCCACCTATGTTTTTCCCGGAATTTCACACCCCGAGGTTTAAGTGGACGGCAAAGATACTACATCTTAAGAAAAAAAAAGCGTTAAAATTCAATTCTTAGCGCCCTGGCCCTCATTTTAGTAACACCTCCCCTCCGGAAACTATGACAGTGCACGCTTACACCCCTACAGACTGCTAATTCCGGCACAATTTTTTTGGGCTTAAATTTGTGATTTACGAATGCGGATTTTGTACTAATTTTCATGTATGAACGGAACGTCTTTCAGATCAGATATACGATATTGGCTTAGACAGGGAAACACGATTAACCACTTACTTTTCTGGAACATTGTTATTTTCCTTGTACTGAATATACCCCGGTTGATTGCTAACTTTTCACCTGCCGCCGCCGGAGTCTACAATACGATATATGATGAAGCAGCTTTACACTCCTTGCTCCCTGAGTTCATTAGAAAACCATGGGGGCTGGTAACCTATATGTTTTCACATGTTGAAATATTTCATATTTTCTTCAACATGCTGAACCTGTATTATTTTGGCAACCTGTTTCGTTCCTTCCTGGGCAATCACAGGGTCCTCCCCCTCTATTTGCTGGGAGGCGTGATCGGTGGGCTTGCCTACCTGCTGGTATTCAATATTATTAAGGTAACCGATTACACCCTGATAGGTGCATCTGCTTCGGTAATGGCATTGCTGATTGCCTGTGCCACCAAGATCCCGAACTATGAAATTGGCCTGCTGTTCCTCGGTTCTATCCGCCTGAAATGGCTGGCAATTGCTGTGCTGATCCTGGATCTGCTCTCTATCGGACAGGGAAATATGGGCGGCATCATCGCTCACCTGGGTGGTGCACTGCTCGGATTTCTTTATATCAAACTGCTGGACAACGGTACTGACCTTTGCCAACCTCTCATCTGGCTTTTTAACCGCCGGGTAAGGGTAGAAGCCATGCAAAAACGTACCCGCCGCTCCTTTAAACCAAAGAAATCTCCCCTCAAGGTAGTGAAGAGTCACCCTGAGGAAAATAAACAGCTCCGCCTTGACCAGCTCCTTGATAAGATCAATGACAGGGGAATGGAAAGCCTGAGCCCTGAAGAGAAAGCCTGGCTGAATAAAATGAGTCAGGAATAAAAAAGAAGCAACCCGCGCCCTAACACATTTTGGACTTCTCCACATCAAAATGTGTAACTTTGTCGCCAACATGAAAACGTTCAACGTACCAATCATCTATCGGAGTCCGCTCATTACAGCTATTAAAAACAGCCGTAAGAAACAGGATCGCATGAAAAAAGATTTCACGCCTACTGTTCTCGACTTCGGTCCATTAAGGATTTTGCTGGCCCGCCACTTTGGCTTTTGCTATGGGGTGGAAAATGCCATTGAGATAGCTTTCAAAACTGTAGAAGAAAATCCAGGCAAGCGGATCTTCCTGCTCAGTGAGATGATCCATAACCCACATGTGAACAATGACCTGCTGGCAAAAGGTGTGCAATTCATCATGGATACCACCGGCCGTCAGCTGGTGCCATGGGAAGCCCTTACTCCTGAAGACATTGTCATTATTCCCGCCTTCGGTACTACACTGGAAATAGAAGCGAAACTGAGTTCCCTGGGTATTGCACCTTTGCAGTACAATACTACCTGTCCGTTTGTGGAAAGGGTATGGAACAAAGCGGAGCAGATCGGCCAGCAATCATATACCGTGATCGTACATGGTAAACCCGGTCATGAAGAAACCCGTGCCACCTTCTCCCACAGCCGGAGCAATACCCCGACTGTAGTAGTAAAAGATATGGCCGAAGCCCAGATCCTGGCCACCTTCATTACCGGCGAAAGACCAGCTGCCGAATTCTATGCACATTTCAAAGGACAATACTCAGAAGGATTCGACGTAGTAAAGGATCTGCAACGCGTAGGTGTGGTAAACCAAACTACCATGCTGGCAACTGAAACCCAGGGGATCGCTGATTATATCAGGAACGTGATCATGGACAGGTACGCCCTGACCCCTGAAAATGTGGGAGAACGATTCGCCGATACCAGGGATACCCTCTGCTATGCAACCAACGATAACCAGAGTGCTGTAACCGGCTTATTGCAGGAGCAGGCAGATCTGGCAATTGTAGTAGGCGGCTATAACAGTTCCAATACCTCTCACCTGGTAGAATTGTGTGAAGAAAAATTGCCTACTTACTTCATAGCTGCTGACGATCAGATGATTTCGAAGGATAAAATCAGACATTATGATTTCCATCATAAGCAGGAATTGAACAGTGATGTATTTTTGCCTGAGAAAAATGTGGTGACAGTAATGATGACGAGTGGGGCAAGTTGCCCTGATGCACTGGTCGAAGCGGTAATAAGGAGGTTATTATCGTTCTACGGTCTGGAGCAGCAAATAGAACAGGTCATTGAAAATTACAAATAATAAAAAAGACACCAGTTGGTGTCTTTTTTCTTTGGGGCTAATCAATGCTAGTAATGCAGAGAAAAAAAGTTTTATATCGTAATAAGTTTAAACCTGAATCAAAAGTAATCTCTTCCTCCCCTGCTGACAAACCACATTTATTATCCGGTATCCTATTTCGGGTAAGTGGCGTAAAACGCATTAAATCTGGTTTAGAATTGCATCGCTTTTTTCAAAAAATCCGCTTTACGTCTCCTCGAAACTTCTACCTGTGTACCATCACTCATGAGTGCAAAGCCGCCCTCACCCTGTATATACGACTGCATCTGTTGTAAATTGATCAGGTGAGAATTGTGTACCCTGAAAAAATCTACATCCGTCAGTAACTCTTCAAACTCTTTCAATGGCCGCGATACCATCAGGTTCTTTTTATCTGTAAAAAAGATCCGGGTGTAGTTACCTGTAGACTCACACCTTACAATATTTTGTACCGGCATAAAAACCAATCCGTTAATGGTAGGCAGAGCGATTTTTTTATGCGTCTGGTGTAAGGTTTTCATGTTTTGCAGGAACACATCCAGGGGAGAACTACCAGTTTCCGGTTGCTGTACATTCTTCCTGCCCACACATTTCTGCACAGCATCCTGCAGCTCTTTCACGCTGAATGGCTTGAGCAGGTAATCGAGTGCATTGAACTTGATAGCCTTCAGCGCATACTGCTCGTAGGCAGTGGTAAATATGATGTCGAAGTTGATCTTATCAAATAGTTTCAGTAGTTCAAACCCATTCTGATGAGGCATCTCTACATCCAGAAATACAACATCAGGATGTACTTCATCTATCAGCTCTTTCGCTGCTTTTACACTATTGACACCTCCCAAAACTGTTACTTCCGGGCACTTTTTGGCCAGCATGGTCTGCAGGGCATCTATACAATGCTGTTCATCGTCTACGATAATCGCTTTAATTTCGCTCATGCTATAAATATCCAGGGTTTAAAATATAAATTCTACAGGCAACACAATTGTGACCATTGTTCCTGTTGGATTACCTTCGTTGTCTTCCAGGTCTGTAATGCTTACAGTAGCTTCTTTGGTATTATTTATTTTACGAATCAGGTCTATCCTGCCCTCTGTTACTTTCATTCCCATACTGCGGTGTGTCTGCCCTTTCTTTTCTTTGATCTCCATTGCTTTTTTGCGGCCTATCCCATTGTCCGTTACCAGGCAGGTCAACGTCCGGTCTTTTAGAGATACCGCTATTTCAAGTAATCCTTTTCCTGATTTATGTACCAATCCATGCCAGATTGCATTCTCTACATAGGGTTGAATGATCATAGGGGGAATCATCACCTCCTCTTCATTTATATCGTCTGACATTGTGATTTTGTACTCAAAGATATTATTACAACGCAATTGTTCAAGGTCCAGATACAAACGCAGTGACTCCAGTTCCTTGTTCAGGGAAATGAAGGTATACTGGGTATTATCCAGGATCATGCGCATCAATCTGGAGAACTTGGTAAGATAATCAGAAGCTTCTTCCTGATTGTTACTCCATATGAAACGGTGAATAGAACTGAGTGAATTAAATATAAAGTGAGGATTCATCTGGGCACGCAGCGAACGCAGCTCCAGTTGTAAGGTCTGTTTCTTTGTTTCCAGGTTGCGGTGACGGATATAAAAGAACCCGCCTACAGCCACCATGACCAGGAAGCCACACAGCGACAGCATGTATACCACATTGCGGCGGGTACGGAGCTGGCTCAGTTGCTTATCATGTTCCAGCAATTTGATCTGATTATCCTTGCGGTCTACTTCGTACACAGTCTGCATTTGAGTCAGTTCCAGCGCAGCCTTTTCATCGAGGATACTGTCTTTGTAAACCAGTGACTTATCAGCACATTCCAGCGAGCGTCGAAAGTCTCCGCTGGCTTTATAATCAGATGCCAGGGCTTTGTAAGCTTCCTGTAGCATATAGTTGAAGCGCCAGTGCTGGCTCAGGTCTATAGATTGCTGAAAGTATTTGCGTGCTTCGTCATGTTTGCCCATGAGACTAAAGCACTTGCCTATGTTCAGGTAACTTTCGGCTATGTGCACTTTATCGTCCACCCCTACTTCTACATCAAGGGCTTTATTCAGGGCTTCGAGTGCCTGGGCGTAGTCTTTCTTTTCTTTGTAGGCATCACCGAGGGAATTGTAGCAAATGGCTTTGCCCATTGCATTGTCCAGCTGCATATTCACAGCCAGTGACTTTTTATAGTAATCAATAGCCATATCCAGTTTGCCAAGGCCCTGGTAAGCGTAACCCAGGTTACCCAGGTTAATGGCTACACCCAGTTCATTTTTGCTTTCCCGTTCCAGCTGAAGGGCTTTATTGAAATGACTGATAGCGTCTTCGTATTTCTCGGTGGAGAGGTTGATATTACCAATACTATTAATTGCAACACAAATGTTACGTACATCATTCACTTTTTCAGCCAGTTGAAGGGCTTTGAAATGGTAGTCGAATGCTTTCTGGGGTTTGTCCATGCGGCGATAGTCCACGCCTGTATTATTGCGGGCAATAGCACGCAGATGATCATCTTTTGTATCATCTGCATATTTGATAGCCTTTTCATGATAGTCTGCGGCCAGGATATATTCAGAGATATTCCTTTTGGCAGTACCTATATCATTATAGACATTAAACAGTGCCCTTGCATGCTTTAGGTGCTGAGCAAGGGTTACAGCTTCCTGGAAAAAGGGGTTCTCGGTTTTTCGTTTGTCAAAATACCGGCCGAAGGACTTTCCTTTATCTAACAGCCAATTGATCTTAGCGGTATCTCCGCGGAGACTCCGGGCAGAATCGAGTGTTCTGAAAATAAGGGAAGAATCCTGCGCAAAAGAAATGTCCACTTTTAGCCCCAGGAATAAAAAGAATAATACGTACGGAATTTTCGCCATGCGACAGCCAGGGTAATAGCCACAAGTTAAATACAAAAAGCGAAAGGGCGAAAGAATTCGCCCCTTCTTCCTATTAACCGAATACACCTACTGAAAACATGGGACCTGACAGGCAATGCTGCCCATCCCACATTAAGTTTTTAATAATACCGGTGCACAAAAATGCCCGGGGTATTAATATATTATGTATTGAGTGTTCTATACGGCTAATAGTAACAGGTCCCTGGATATAGTTATAGAAAGATCGTCCAAAAGACCCTTTATGACTTCTCTTGACCACGTATGGAAATATCGTTCGACGGCATATTTTTATATGACCGGGTACAACATAATAACAACAATAAAATGCAGGAAATTCGAAAGGATGTGGAAAAACTATTGAAGGATAAACCGGAATACTCACCGGAATAGAACAAATTTAACAAACGTTTCTCTAATATTAAAATAAATTCAGGAAGAATAATCTATTCTTGTAGTGAGGCCTCTCTGGCAGCAGGTATCAGGAGGATAGCCTGCTGTCAGGACGCGTGATACTCAGTAATTTGGGCTTAGGACTTCACCATTACAGCGTCTTCTACCCATTGCAGGACTAGTTTCAATTGCTCTTCCGGAGTTAACTGACTGTTATCCAATATAATAGCATCTTCGGCTTTACGGAGAGGGCTGATTTCGCGGTTGGTATCGATGTAGTCGCGCAGCTCCAGGTTCTCCTTTATTTCATGAATAGTGATATTCTTGTTTTTTGCATAGAGTTCCTTGAAGCGACGTTCTACCCTGATAGCCGTATCGGCTGTCATAAAAATCTTGAGCTCTGCATGTGGGAATACGGTGGTACCGATATCACGGCCATCCATAACGATGCCTTTCTGTTTCCCCATTTCCTGTTGCTGTGCTACAGCGAATGTTCTCACAGCACCCACGGCGGCTACTTCACTTACTTTTTCAGCTACCAGCATTTCACGGATCATGTGTTCTACATTTTCTCCGTTCAGGTTCATCTCAGAAGAACCGGAGAGGGGGTTGTAGATGAATTCCAGCTGGATGTTGGATAATGCCTGGGCTACCTCTTCCGCGTTATTCCAGTCTATACGGTTCTGAATAAAATACAAAGTGATAGCACGATACATGGCGCCGCTGTCAATGTATACATAATCCAGCTCCGCAGCTAACTGTTTGGCTAGCGTACTCTTCCCGCAGGAAGAATATCCATCTAAGGTGATAATAATCTTTTTCAAAACTGTATGAATTAAACGGTGTAAAGGTAAACAAAAAACGCTTCTGCACAGGGGCAGAAGCGTTTTTTTATGAGTGTATCCGGGTAGGATTAGTTGACGATAGTAAAGGTAAATGGTGTATTATTTGAAATACTTCTTGACGTGGTAGTACTATAATTATAGAAAACAACATTGATGATACCATTGGTAGGATATACATAGGATATGGTCAGCCCTCCGAGCAGAGCTGCCTGAGGATTTACAGATATAGCTGATGTGGTAGTTACATTTGAATTTGCAAATTGAATAGTAGCAGAAGAAGTGGTATTAACAGTAGTATTAGCAGTAGTGTTAATAGTTACTTTGATAATGTTTGTCAATGCCGTACCAGCACTACCTACTTTTACTGTACCATTCATAGTGGTATTTCCTGTTACAGCCAGCGTAGAACCCAACGTAGTAGCACCCGTCACTCTCTCCGTTCCATTCACATCCAGGTTATACTGTGGTGAATTAGTATTAATCCCCAACCTGTCATTAGTCTCATCCCATACAAAACTGGTACTATCGGAAGCAGCTTCTGCAGATGCATCATAGGTTCGCTTACCATATACGATAGCACCTACACCTATTTTATTGTCACCGTTCGTCAGGATGGCTTTGTACCAGCCATTTCCGGCATTAGTAGTCAATGGAGATGACACCCCACCCCACTCTTTGATCGCCAGCGTATTCTTATCAAAATACAATTGTGTTGTATAAGAAGTACCATTGAATGCCATCACACTCCAGGCATATGCGTTGGTATATTTGGGGGCGTTTGTCGCTGTTCCGCTAACGGGGCTTTGCCAGATCTTCATTACGGTAGTAGAGCCATCCGCAGTCGCATAAGCCAGGTCATTGGTAGTGGCCTTTGCATAAGTAGCACCACCGTCATTATCGGTATTAGGTTCCCAGATAGAAGTAGTACTGTTATACTTTAAAACCTGTCCGCTTGTTGGTGTGGCAGGTGATACCTTTACTCCCTGCACCTTGCTGGCGTTCCATACAGCCAGGGAACTATCGGCATACAATATACCGCCAGTAGTCAGCTTCAGCGTATTATCCAAAGTCACTTCCTGTGCGGCACCTGTACCAGTTGAATATCTACCCAGTAATTTCTGTGTATTTACGCTCTGGATATCCCCGATGCCCAACGTTCTGAAAGCAGGTGTTGCAGCGGCTCCTGAAGATGGACCGGCAAAAACTGTATTCGCTGTTTGTGTATTAAATGAAGTTGTCAACGTGCCATTAGCAGTTAACGGGGAGTTGGTAACTGTAAAAATAGAAGGCATCGATAATCCTACTGAGGTGAGACCAGTGGCAGACGCACCAGGTGTAGCCCATGTCAGACTCGTACCGTTGGATGTAAGTACCTGTCCTGATGTACCTACGGTTGTCAAACCAGTACCACCCTGAGATACAGGTACCGTACCCGTAATCTGTGAGAATGGCAAGGAAGGAATATCACCTGCTACCAGTGTTCGGAAGGTCGGTGCTCCATTTGATCCGTTAGGCGCTGCAAAAATGGTATTCGCTGTCTGAGAAGCCAGCGTAGCAGCGATCGTACCATTCGCAGTAAGTGGTGAACCCGTTACTGAGAACAAAGAAGGTAACGTCAGACCCACGGAAGTAAGACCAGTGTTATTATCCGCAGCTGGTACCCAGTTGGTACCATCATATTTTAATACCTGTCCCGTAGTTGGTGTTGGCGCTATTACTCTGATACCTTGAATTTTGCCGGCATTCCATACTGACAGTGAACTATCTGCGTACAGGTTACCACCCGCAGTAAATTTCAGGGTATTGTCCAGGGAAATTTCCTGTGCCACACCTGCTGTAGCAGCATATCTACCTAATAATTTAGAAGCGCTTACATTCTGGATCTTGGCATAAGTCACTGCACTGTTGGCAATGGTATTTGAACCGCTCGCACCTGTTACATCGCCGGCCAGTGTTACCGAAGGAGTTACATAAGATAAGGATGTTCCATTAGACGCTAAGACTGTTCCATTGGCACCCACAGCCGTTAAACCCGTACCACCCTGTGCTACAGGTACTGTACCTGTGATCTGGGTGAATGGTAAGGAAGGAACATCAGCAGCTACCAGTGAGCGGAAAGTTGGTGCAGCAGCAGTTGACCCAGTAGATGGTCCTGCAAATACAAGGTTTGGAGACTGTGTACTTGTCCCAACCGTAAATGTTCCATTGGCCGTTAAGGTTGCAGGAGATACTGTCAGGAAAGAAGGTACTACTAAACCAATAGAAGAAATAGATCCACTGTTATCATCCGCAGCTGGTGCCCAGGTAGTACCATTCCATTTCAGCACCTGACCGGAGGTTGCTCCTGCCTGTGCAATCTTGGAACCTGTTACTGCTCCTGCAGCAATGGTGTTTGAGCCACTCGCACCCGTCACATCACCTGCCAGCGTAACCGAAGGGGTTACATAAGATAAGCTTGTACCATTGGAAGCTAATACTGTTCCATTAGCACCTACAGCTGTTAAACCAGTACCGCCCTGAGATACAGGCACTGTACCTGTAATCTGGGAGAATGGTAAGGAAGGAATATCACCTGCAACCAGTGTACGGAAGGTAGGTGTTCCATTAGATCCGTTAGGGGCTGCAAAGAAAGTATTTGCTGTCTGGGAGGCCAGCGTAGCAGCGATCGTACCATTTGCAGTAAGCGGTGAACCTGTTACTGAAAATAAAGAAGGTAACGTCAGGCCTACAGAGGTAAGGCCTGTGTTATTATCAGCAGACGGAACCCAGTAGGTACCATCATATTTTAATACCTGTCCCGTAGTTGGTGTTGGCGCTATTACCCTGATACCTTGAATTTTGCCGGCATTCCATACTGACAGTGAACTATCTGCGTACAGGTTACCACCCGCAGTAAATTTCAGGGTATTGTCCAGGGAAATTTCCTGTGCAACACCTGCAGTAGCAGCGTATCTACCTAATAATTTAGAAGCATTTACGTTCTGGATCTTCGCATACGTCACTGCGCTATTGGCGATGGTATTGGCACCACTCGCACCCGTCACATCACCTGCCAGCGTCACCGAAGGTGCTACATAAGATAAGCTTGTACCATTGGAAGCTAATACTGTTCCGCTAGCGCCTACAGCCGTTAAACCAGTACCGCCCTGAGATATAGGCACAGTACCTGTAATCTGTGAGAAGGGTAAGGAAGGAATATCACCTGCTACCAGTGTACGGAAGGTAGGTGTTCCATTTGATCCGTTAGGTGCTGCAAAGAAAGTATTCGCTGTCTGTGAAGCCAGTGAAGCTGCTATTGTACCATTTGCGGTGAGTGGAGAATTTGCTACTGTGAACAAAGATGGCATTGTCAATCCTATAGAAGTCAGGCCATCATCTCCTGCTGGAGCCCATGTCGTGCCATTCCACTTCAAAGCCTGGCCAGTGGTAGCGCCTGCCTGTGCAATCTTGGTACCCGTTACAGCACCTGCAGCAATAGCAGGATTAGGATAAGTACCTGTAAGGTCACCACCTGCTGAACCAATAGGCGGTAATCCTGTCAGTTGTTTTTTCAACAGTTTGCCACCATCAATCAGGAGCACACTATCTTTTGTATTATCTATATTGATGCCTGTCAGGTATACATCCTGATTAGCAGTCAATGTATTAGTAAATGTCTTGGCCCCTGCCAGTGTCTGTGCATTGGTATTCACAAAACCACTGTTGGTGGCTGTTGCATCCGGGATGTTTAAAGTATGCGCACCTGCTGCTGACGTAAAGCCAAAAGTACCGGCCGTATTGGTAGTCGCCAATGACTGTATGGCAATTGTCTGTCCATTCAGGCTGGTGATCGCATAACCTTCCGGCAGCAATGGATGCCAATGACCGTTGCTACGGATACACAAGCTATTGTTCAGCGTGAGATAGATGATCATACCATCAGGAGCAGTGGTTATAACACCAGATGTTGTATCAGCAATCCTGGGGAGTAACAAACCCTGAGATTTGCTTTCCAATTCCAGTAACGCAGATTTTTGCTGTGTACTGGGATTGTCACCCAGCTTCAGCTGTTGTGCAAACATCAGCGTCGACCAGAATAGGAATACTGGCAATAGTTGAAAGATTCGGACAAAAAATTTGGTCTTCATAAAATTACCCAGGTTTAAACAAAAGCTTATGTATACGGCTAAGAAAGCAGGCAGGGTTTGATACGCCCCACTTGCTTTCTTCGCCGAAAAGTTATATGCCATTGTTTAGTTTCAATTCATTTTCAGTTGTCTTATCAATGAGCGATCACTATCACTTTGCAGGTATACACTTCTTTCTGTGTATCTTTTTGTTTCATCACGAGGAAGTAAGTACCGGCTGGCAAGTTGTGTACTTCCACATCTCCGGCGCCTGTAATTTCCTGTTTACGCATCACCTGGCCCCATACATCATACAATTGCATTACCAACGTGGTCTTTATACCTCTTACGTTGATCTTGAAATCGCCCCAGTTCGGGTTCGGATAAACAGTTACAGCCACCAGCGGTCCAACTTCTCTTATATCAGAGTAGACGTACTTGCCGGTTTTTGATACTGCCTTGATGCGATAATAGCTCCATCCATCGTAGTCATTTGTATCCTGATAATAGTAACTCAATTTTGTTGTGCTATTTCCATTAGGTGCCTTCGTCGCTACAGTTCCTACCTTAGTAAAGGTTTGTTCATTGTCAAGTCTACGCTCTACTTCAAATGTATACATGTTGGTCTCTCTGCTGGTGATCCATACCAGATCCACCAGTGAGATGCTTACACGATACGCGTTGAAATCGACAATCGTAGCAGGGAAAAAGCTGTTGCTATAATTCGTCTTTTTGGCAAAATAGGCATTCATTCCAATGCCCCCGAATCCACGGGAGTGCATGGTAGCAGGAGATGTCATAGCTTCAGTGCTCAGCGTACCAACGCTCATATTGTCATTCACACTGTAACGATGTTCCCACTGACTATCCTGGAATAATGAGATGTAACTCTCATCTCTGGCTAAACTATATTCCGGCCCTTCATCACTATCCATATGTTGCAGGGTGATCGCCGTTTTCCCGGTTCCACCCAGCTCCTGCCCTATGTTCCATGTTTTGTAAACAACAGTATCATAAATCGCATTCCCGGAATTAGCATATTCAAACACCTGGTCAAATACACGGGCATGAAAATCTTCTGCTACACCTTCGTACTGCACCATTGCAGGTGAATAATTGGTGGGGGTGCTCCCTATAGGGAACATCACCTGGCCTGCACTGCTGGACAGTTTGGATCGATACAAAAAACCACCATTGGCACCAGTCCCTGTCACTATGAAACGCTTGTCTGAATAACCAGAGATGGTACCAGATGATGTGTCACCTACCATGAGGTTCTGTCCGTTCAGGTAAACTAATCCATTCGATAAGCTGAGGGTATTTCTGATCTTCAGGTCATTGAGGGTATAAAAGATCACACCATCCGGGTTATTGACATCTACGTTTGGAAAACTGGCACCTAGTTTTGCTGCAACATTGAATCCCCCGGAAATAGTCTGTTGCCCGCTACTACCTGCAAAACGGAAAAAGCCTCCGATGCCTTTAAGGCCGGAGGTACTCTCATCTTTGAGGGAAGCGTTAAAGCCATTCGTCCATACTTTACCAAAGAAATAAAGATTGGCATTCGGGCTCGATCCTAATGCCCCTTCATTCGTTATGTTACCAAATACTCCGACGTTACCAAAATTCCATACCTGCGCACTGGACGAGATATAAGTCTCCTGCCCATAGACCGGATGGAACATAACGCATAAAAGTATTATGGAGAGTAAGAACTTCATTATTAACTTTTGTTGTTAGTAACCTTGGTTTGAACCTTTATATATTACTACCCAGTAATTACCTGTACTTTGCAGTGCCGCACATTGACGTTCGTCCACATTCATAGTTGTATTCTTACCCAGACTGCCTATAAAGTCGCCGGTAGCAGGTACTACATATAATTTCCCATAACCTGAATCAAAGATGGTATTAGAAAATATATACACCCGGCCCGGGCAGTTGGATGCCTTTGGCAGATAAGCTGTAACATTATAGGTACCTCCATTTACACTTGACATGCGTGAGATCATATAATGAGACTCATCCAGATTCACTGAAACCGGAGCTGTTGGGTTGTCATAACTTGTAATGTTTGCAGCGAATGATCCCGTAAACTGAAACGTACTGGACGGTGCTGTTGTATTCACACCCACACGGCCACTGGCATCCACACGCATAGCTTCAGTATTATTGGTTTTTACTACAAGTGCTTTGCTATCTGCAGTACCCAGGAAGTCAGTACCCGGATTGGTGCCGCTATTACCGCTGGTGGACCATTTATTGCCATTACCGTTGCTGGAGGAAACGGTGGTTGGGATCCAGCTGGTTCCATCATAAATAAGATACTGACCAGCGGCTGGAGCAACCGGCGATACACGGATACCTTGTAGCTTACTGGCGTTCCAGATAGACAGCGTACTGTCAGCATATAATACACCGCCAGTTGTCAGCTTCAGAGAAGTGTTTAAACTGATTTCCTGGGCAGTACCTGAAGTCGTTGCGTATCTCCCCAGCAATCTGCTACCGCTTACCGTAGGCAAACTACCTGACGCTGTAGCCGGTGCCCAGTTTGTACCATCGTATGTCAATACCTGTCCGGTAGTAGGTGCCGTAGTAGCGACAGCAACACTTTGCAATTGGTTTGCATTCCAGAGGGCACTTGTATTATTCGCTTTGATAGATCCGCTGGTAATACCGAGCGTAGCTGCATCATATCCCAGGGTTGCGATGTCGCCACTGGTGCTGTTACGACCGAGAATATTATCAGGGGTACCTGTACTACCGGTAAGGCGCATCGTTCCTCTTACATCCAGGGTCTGGGCAGGTGTTGCCCCAGCCATATTGATACCTACTTTCTTCGACTGCATGCGCATCATCTCAGTATAAGATGAATCTACATAGTAATAACTTTTGAACAGGATAGGCTCATCTCCATCGTCACCAATCACAAATTCGAAGCCGCCTGCATTATTAGTACCAGTAGCACCCATTTCAAAAAAGTCTGTACCTGCAGAAGACCCTTTCAACCGGAAGTTACCATCACTGGTTGTATAGAACTTGGGTTTATAAAACTGTACAGTAGCAGGTACATCAAATTGTAATGAAGATTTCAGTAAAGTAACACTCTCATCCACATCTGTATAAGTAGGATAGTTCTGAACTAAACCTAAAGTAGCACGACGGCCAAATTCCAGGAAAGAAGTATTATTGGATTTGATCACCATCTTCACATCATTGGTAGTACCCAGGAACTGCGTGCTGGAATTCACATTGGAGTTACCAGTGATCAACCAGTTATTTGCAGCTGCATTTGAAGTGACTACAACATCACCATTAGCATTTACCGCCAGGGTATTAGTCAATGGAGTTTGTAAGGTAGCTGCTCCCAGACCTGTCAGGCGTAAACCAGACAACCCGCTGGCGGCAGTTGTGCCTCCTATTTCAACTGTATTATTAGGAGTACCGGTAATACCCACACCTAGCTTAGTACCAATGAAACCATTGCCACTGATAGAGAAACTACCTGTTTGGGTACCGGTGGAGATATTCTGAATATAGTTAGCAGATAATGATGGAATATCAGTAGCTACCAGCGCACGGAAAGAAGGCGTACCTGCAGATCCGGCAGGTGCTGCGAAGACAGTATTAGCTGTCTGTGATGTAAACGTACCAGACAAAGTGCCGGTAGATGTCACCGGACTTCCACTAACTGAGAACACAGAAGAAGGCAGAGACAAGGCAACGGAAGTAACAGAACCATTACTACCTGTAGCTTTCGGTATCCAGCTGTTAGTAGCTGCATCCCATGTCAATACATTCTGATCAGCAGGAGCTGTGGTGGCGATGTTGCGGCCCTGTAACTGGGCCGCATTCCACAAATTAGAAGTATTCAAAGCTGAAATAACACCAGCACCGGATAAACTAATCCCTGTGCCGGCACTGAACGCCGCTCTTGCTCTCGCGTCGGTATAATAAAGATTAACAGATTCGCTAATATTGTTGGTGGTTAATGTTACGGTCGGACCAGTTTGTCCATTTACAGATGAAATAGCAGTTGTTTCGTCAACAAGTTTTTTCCATGTTCCATTTTTACGGATATATAATAACTTATCAGGAACATAGTATATAAGCATGCCATCAGGTGCAGAATTCAGCGGGGCGATGGTATAATCAGCAATTCTTGGTAGTAATAAACCTTGTTTGTCACTATTCAGGTCCAGCAGCGCTGACTTTTCAATTGTAGCAGGGTTTATCCCCAACTTCAATTGCTGGGCATCAGCATACACTGCAAGCAGCATAAGCATGCACAAGAGCACAAGCCGGTTTAAGAATGTTATCATAGGTATTAATTGGTTCACAATACAGGCACACAAAAGACAATAAACAGGAGCAGCATGACTGCTCCTGTTATAAAATCTTATCCCTTATTTCTTGATGACATACCAGTTAGTACCATCAGTTTGTACAGTAATGAAAGTCCAGTCGTTGTAGATTACATAGCTGGAACCACCTTCGATGCTGTTAGCACCAGGCATGATCGTAACTGCTTTGTCGATATCACCACCAATCTTCTTGATAGTATAGATACGACCTACGATAGAAGCAGCAGGAGCTGGCAGGGTGATAGTGAATGCACCCGCAGTAGCATCTGCCAGGATAGTATTGTCACTACCTGTTACAGTATAAGTACTGGTAACCGGTTTGATAGCCATTGCTACGGAACCGTTCACCTGCAGGGTAGAGTTAGCTACAGTTGTAGAACCGATCGCTACGCTGTCAGCATAAGATTTGCTACCGGCAAAAGATTGTCTTTGGGTAGAAACAACACCTCGTTGAACAGCAGGGTGAGTAGCGTCCAGTGCACTCGCATCAGGCAGGTTGAAAGTAACTGTTTTTGCAGTACCATCAGCTACGATATTGAAGTCTGTACCAGTATTGCTGGCCAGCAGTTCCACATCGCTACCAGCAGTTGAAGTAGCGCCGGTTTTGATCAGTGTGATTGCTTTGGAGATAGCATCGAATGAGAAGGATTTTACTTCTACATTTTTAGTAGTCGCATTTTGTACGAGTACATTCAGTGCATTTGATTCACTGTTTGCAGCAGCGCTGTTCAAGGTTACAGTACCACCCAGAGTAGATGTACCGGTTACATCTAAATTACCTCCAACAGATGCGTTACCGGACGTCAATGTTAAATTGCCGGAAGTTACGGCTACGTTACCGCTGGTTACATCTACACCATTATTCAGGGTAGCTTTGCCAGTTACATCCAGGGTATTACCCAGGGTAGTGGCACCAATTACGCCTAAAGTATTACCAAGGGTAGTTGCTCCGGTAACACCTAAAGTGCTGTTCAGAGAAGTTGCACCATTTACAGTTACAGTACCTGTGAAGGTTTTACCACCTGCAAAGGACTGCGCCCCTGTAGTCACGATACCATTTCTGTCGGTAGAAGCTTCGATCAGTGACAGTTCATATTGTTTGGTAGTAGTGTTATAATTGATCATGGCACCTTTGGTAGCATCAAAAGTAGTTGCTGCTGCGGTGATCAGGTTAGCTACTGTGAGGCTGTTACCAGCTGCCAGGTTCTGGAGGGTAGTCCAGTCAGCCTTGGTCATGAAACCGTACGTCTTGGTAGAAGTACCATCCATGATAGGCGCGTTAATAGTTACCTGACCATCAGTTGCCTGTGTAGTATTCATGGTAAGAACGGAAGCATCAACATTTGTCAGCAGACTTTTAAAAGCATAAGCTGGCAAAGATTTCTTCACGATAGTACCATCAGCTTCGATAATCAGTACATCCAGTGCTGCATCAGTAGTAGTAGCAGCAACTTGTTTCAGTTGTACCTTCCCGTTGGTCTGTACGTTGATTGCTTCAGTAGCATTCGCGCGGATAGAGAGATTCTGCGCATCAGAAGTTCCGATGTAGTTGGTAGTAGGATTAGTACCGGCATTACCTGTAATACCCCAGTTTGCAGCTGCATCAGCGGCGCTGGCGATCTTTACCCATGCACCTGCTTTTCGCATATACACACCGTTATCAGTAGCAATAGCGCTATTCAGGTACACGATCATACCGTCTACAGCATCCGTACCGATGGCAGTATTGATGGCGGTAAAATCTGTCAGCCTTGGCAGCAACAGACCCTGTTTGAGACTGCTTAGCTCCAGGATGGCAGACTTAGTGATCTGCGAAGGATTATCACCAATTTTCATCTGTGCGTTTGCCGCAGTAGCTGCCAGGGTGATACCACCAGCCAATAAGAGTTTGCGTGAAACGTTGTGTAAAACTGTTTTCATATTAGTATAAGGGATAGATAGATTTTTAAATTTTATGTATTTATCCGTTTTCCTTTGTTAATAAATATCTATACCTGGCAAAACACAATTATTTTTTTGGCATAGATTGGAAGCTGCCAGGCATTAATAAGGTTTTCAAGTAAGAAGGTGGTTAAAAGAGGCAAAATGTAATGTCCACTGTTGTATTGTTCACGAACCTGAAGTGCTAAATAGGTTCTACGATTCCTATGACGCAAATATCTAATATTAGTAATATTAGTAAAATGACATGAACGTATCATTTTAAATATAAATGCATATCATATAACCAATTGATAATCATTATTAAAAATGACCATACAATTAGAACCTGCAAAAACCAGCAGATGGATGAGCCTGAACAGGGGGAAATGGGGCTAACTATTGCGCCTTGAATAACACCTATGTGTTATCCTCCTTCCATTTTTCGTTCATTTTAGCTAATTCTAATGCTTTTTTAAGACAAAATAATATCAATATCCGATACGGCATACCACTTTTGTAGAAATACTACTACAGGAAATTTCATTAAAAAAGCTAGTCCTGATCCGGACCAGCTTTTTTATAAAAAATTAGAGACCGAATTAGTTTTTAAATCTGTACGGGGTCCGGTAATTAGTACCATCATGCTGTATTTGAATGCTTGCAGGATAGTCAGCGATAGGAATAGAAGCGCCACCTTCTATCAAATCTAGATCTCTGCATTTTATGAATAGGGTTTCTTTTTAGCTCAATTACACAAAAAAATTATTAATCATGGCAATGACCGATTAACAGAAAGTTTACTCAACCTATACTCATTCTCAATTGTTTAGTAAGTGGATAATCCTTACAATCATTAACTTGCGGTTGTAATTTTTACAACCCCAAAAACTAGTTAACATGCCAAAATTTGTCATTGAAAGGGAAATTCCCGGGGCGGGAGCTTTGACCCCTGAGCAATTAAAGGGTATTTCACAAACGTCATGTAGTGTATTGAGAGAGCTGGGTCCACAGATCCAGTGGGTACAGAGTTATGTGACGGGCGATAAGATTTTTTGTATTTACATTTCACCGGATGAGGAGACGATCAGGGAACATGCGAAAAAGGGTGGTTTTCCGGCGAATGCGATTCACGAGATTGTGACGGTAATTGATCCTACCACAGCGGAATGAAAATGTTAAAGCGAAAATTAAAAGGCGGTAAGAATTTTACCGCCTTTTTTTATTCGCTCAAAATCCCATTGATTGAATTGATCAGTTGCTTAAAGTAGGTATCTATTGCCTCACAGCCCTACTGATATCCTGGACAACGGTAACATTCATTTACTTTAGTCTGCTGATTGGCAGGTGTAGCAGCTATTGGGGTGACCTCGACCCATCTTAGAAAGCAAAGTTGAAAAACTAACTATTTTATTTCCTAAACATATGTTAAAATCTAAAATCTGTTTATTTCTTCACACAAATGTGGTACAAAAGTACCTGTTCACACATAAAAAAACTCCCGGGAATCGATCCCGGGAGTTTCTTATTGGAAAAACATTTCTATCAACTATGGCTTTATCAATTAATTAAGCCTCTGATTTTTCGGATTTGCTACTTCTTGAGTTCTTTAAAGTGAAGATCAGTTTCTGATTTTCCTTATCCAGATCAGCAATCAATACATCTCCGTTGTGAATATTCATATTCAGGATCTCTTCAGCTAAAGGATCTTCCAGATATTTCTGGATGGCCCTGTGTAGCGGACGGGCACCGAACTGCTGATCGTAGCCTTTTTCTGCGAGGAATCCTTTTGCTTCGTCTGTCAGTTCCAGGCTGAAGCCCAGGTTTTCCAGACGTTTCAGCACGCTCTGCATAGTGATATCTATGATTGTATAGATATGCTCTTTGCTCAGAGAGTTGAATATAATCACATCATCAATACGGTTGAGGAACTCGGGAGAGAAGGTACGTTTCAGTGCTTTTTCAATCACTGATTTAGTATTCTCTTCTTCGCTGTTTGATTTAGCATTTGTAGAGAAACCTACGCCTGCACCGAAATCTTTCAGCTGACGAACCCCAATGTTAGAGGTCATGATGATTAATGTATTCTTGAAGTCTACCTTACGGCCCAGACCATCGGTGAGGATACCATCGTCCAGCACCTGCAGCAGGATATTATAAATATCCGGGTGTGCTTTTTCGATTTCATCCAGCAGGATTACGGAGTATGGTTTACGGCGAACCTTTTCAGTCAGCTGACCACCTTCTTCATAACCTACATATCCCGGAGGCGCACCAATCAGGCGGCTTACAGAGAATTTCTCCATGTATTCACTCATATCTATACGGATCAGAGAATCTTCTGAATCGAACATATAGCGTGCGAGTGATTTAGCCAGCTCAGTTTTACCTACCCCTGTAGGGCCCAGGAAGATGAAAGTACCGATGGGTTTCTTTGGATCTTTCAGACCTACGCGGTTACGCTGAATAGCTTTTGTTACTTTGCTGATGGCTTCGTCCTGACCTACTACTGCACCCTTCAGGTCTTCGCCCATGCGACGCAGTTTTTCGGTTTCGGCCTGTACCATACGTTTTACAGGGATACCTGTCATCATACTCACTACTTCTGCGATGGCTTCTTCATCGATAGGGTAGCGTTTATGTTTCACTTCTTCTTCCCATACGGCTTTCGCACGTTCCAGGTCTTCCCCTAGTTTCTTTTCAGTATCGCGTAGGGCTGCAGCTTCTTCGAAACGCTGGCTCTTCACGACTTTATTCTTCTCCTGCTTGATATCTTCGATCTGTTTTTCCAGATCCAGGATATTCTGCGGAACATTGATGTTCTTAAGGTGAACACGGGCACCTACTTCATCCAGTACGTCGATCGCCTTGTCTGGCAGCAAACGGTCTGTCATGTAGCGGTCGCTCAGTTTTACGCATGCCTCAATCGCTTCCTCATTATAACTTACGTTGTGATACTCTTCATATCTTGGTTTGATATTGTTGAGGATCTGTATAGTTTCCTCCACTGTTGGAGGATCTACCATTACTTTCTGGAAACGACGGTCAAGAGCGCCATCTTTCTCAATGTACATACGGTACTCATCCAGGGTGGATGCACCAATGCACTGGAGTTCCCCACGTGCCAGGGCCGGCTTGAAGATGTTGGAAGCATCCAGGGAACCTGAAGCTCCACCAGCACCAACAATTGTGTGGATTTCATCAATGAACAGGATCACATCTCTGTTTTTCTCCAGTTCATTCATGATAGCTTTCATCCTTTCCTCGAACTGGCCACGGTACTTGGTACCAGCTACCAGCGCGGCGAGGTCAAGGCTTACAACGCGTTTGTCAAACAATACGCGGGAAACCTTACGCTGCACAATGCGCAGGGCGAGACCTTCTACGATAGCGGTTTTACCCACTCCCGGTTCACCGATCAGGATCGGATTATTCTTTTTACGGCGGGATAATATCTGCGATACACGCTCAATTTCCGCTTCGCGACCTACAATCGGGTCAAGGCTGCCACTCTCGGCCAGCTTAGTGATATCCCGGCCGAAATTGTCCAGCACAGGCGTTTTAGACTTCGTATTTGTCTGTTTAGCCTTAGAAGCAAAGCTTTTACGCTCATCTTCAAATTCTTCCTCTCCTGGATCGTCAAATTCTGCTTTAGGGTCAGAAGACTTTACGAAGCCCAGCTCGTTTTTAAAAGTGTCGTAATCCACGTCAAACTGTTGTAAGATTTGTGTACAAACGTTTTCTTTATTCTTGAGGATAGAAAGCATTAAGTGCTCCGTTTCCACTGTGGGACTTTTCAGTGCCTTTGCTTCGAGCACTGTAACACGGATAACTTTTTCTGCCTGCCTTGTAAGCGGGAGGCTATTGATATTGGCGATATTTTTTCCTGTCTTATCTTTTACGGCCAACTCAACCTCCTTACGTAGTTCATAAAGGTCTACATTCAAGGCCTGCAGAATTTTAACAGCTGTCCCTTCCCCCTCTCGGATAATGCCAAGCAACAGGTGTTCTGTGCCGATGAAATCATTCCCCAAGCGTAGAGCTTCCTCTCTGCTAAACGAAATGATCTCCTTTACTTGCGGTGAAAAATTCTGGTCCATTGTGAGAATATTAAATTATTAAAACCCTTACCGGGACTTGCTTATACAATATTAGCAAATAATTTTGATTTACCTTTACCCTAACACTTTAATAGTATAAAGAACATTGTGGAGGGGTAATGAAGTAAGAAGAAGGCTGTTATTGGGCAGGATTCCGATTACTTATTCACTAAAACTTATAAAACAAAACCTTAGCGAATGAAATTCAAAATTGATACCAAAGAAAAAATTCTTGTTATACAGCCGCAAATAAGTTTGCTAGATGCTAATTTGGCAGATGCTTTTGTAAAAGAGGTCTCTGGTCAACCTGGTTTGGAAGGCCGCAATCTTATACTGGATATGGCATTGGTGTCAAATGTGGATGACGCGGGGTTGCAAGCCATTTTAACAGTCTACAACCAGCAGTATGACAGCAGTTTGTCCTGTGCCCTCACCGGACTTAACAATGACCTGTTAGGAAAAATAAAAGCGGCGGATGAAAGTGTTGTAAACCTTGCCCCTACTATGTTAGAAGCCATTGACCTGGTAATGATGGAAGACCTTGAAAGAGAATTATTGGGTGAAGATGAATAATTTTTGTGCGTTTGCCTTAGTGCAGCCATTTGGTTCCGGAATGTGGAAAATGGTTCCATATTCCGGAAATTTCATTTTATAAATACGTATTTTCGGGCATGTTTGCGGTAACCATATTAGGTAATAATTCGGCTCTTCCCACGTTAGACAGGCATCCAACGGCACAGGTAGTCACATGTAACGATAGTTTGCTACTGGTAGACTGCGGCGAAGGCACTCAAGTGCAGATAGCACGCTATAAGATCCGGCGCAGCCGGCTCAAATATATCTTTATCAGTCACTTACACGGAGATCATTACTTTGGCCTGATAGGCCTGATAAATACACTTAGTCTGCTTGGACGCCAGGATCCTCTTTATTTATTCGGCCCGCCTGAACTGGAACAGATACTCCGACTCCAGATGGAAAGTGCAGCCACTACCTTGCAATTCGAATTGCAATTCACTCCTTTACTACCAGAAAATCAAGGTATTATCGTGAATGACAAAGAACTGCAGGTAAGTTACTTTGCTACCCAGCACCGCATTCCCTGTTACGGATTTGTATTTGATATGCAGAAGCGGAAAAGAAGGATCATACCCGAACAGGCAAGGGCATATGAAATTCCTGCTGCCTATTTCTCCCAGTTAGCCGAAGGCGCTGACTATCAGCGGAAAGATGGCACCCTCGTGAAAAATGACTGGGTAACCCTCCCGCCTGTCCCAGGCAAGAAATATGTGTATTGTGCAGATACAAAGTTTACTGAAGACCTGTTACCCTTTGTGCATAAGGCGGACCTGATCTATCATGAAACTACTTATTTGCATAATCTGGCAGAAAGAGCGGCTGAAAGGTTCCACAGCACCAGTGTGCAGGCAGCCACATTAGCGGCCAATGGAGAGGCTAAAAGATTGATTATCGGGCATTTTTCGTCAAAATATACGGAACTGACGCCTTTTCTGGAGGAATGCAGACCAGTCTTTCCCAATACTGATCTGGCACTGGAAGGGGCCACCTACCTCATTTAAAAAAATAAAAAAAGGGGGCTGCTGGTAGCGGCCCCCTTTTTTTAAATATCAAATTCTTACTTAAAGCTCTTCGTGAAAGCAGCAATTCTGGCCTGCAATCCATCACTCACCGGCATAACCGGCAGGCGGAACACATTTTCGATCAAATCAGCCTCATTTAAGAACGCTTTTACACCCGCAGGATTGTTTTCTTCAAACATGAGATCAAAAGCTTCCTGTAGTTTATAATGCAGGGCTCTCGCCGTTGGGAAATCATTCTTCAACGCAGCACGTACCATATCAGCCGTATCTTTTGCAAAATAATTGGCTGCTACGGAGATCAGACCGTCCATACCGGTAGCAATCTGTGGCATCGCCAGGGCATCATCCCCACTCACCACGATAAAATCTTTCGGTTTGTCGCGAATGATCTGCATACACTGCACCATATCACCACTGGCTTCTTTCATGGCCACGATGTTTTCCACTTCATGCGCCAGGCGCAGGGTGGTCTGAGCAGTCATATTACGTCCTGTACGACCAGGCACATTGTAGAGAATGATTGGCTTTGGCGCAGCTTCAGCTACTGCTTTATAATGCTGGAAGATACCTTCCTGACTTGGTTTGCTGTAATAAGGAGCTACGCTGAGTATGGCAACGGCTTCATCGAGCGGACAGGTTTCAAGACGCTTGACTACATCACGGGTGTTGTAATCTCCAATACCCACCACCACTGGTACACGCTTCGCTACTTTTTCGAAGGTGAACTTCATCAGGTCCAGCTTCTCATCTGCGCTCAGTGTAGGTGTTTCACCGGTTGTCCCCAGGGATACTACATAGTCAACCCCGCCGGCAATCACATGATCGATGACTCTCTCTAAAGCATTCCAGTCGATGCTTTCGTCTTTTTTAAAGGGCGTAACCAGCGCAACACCGGTGCCTCTTAATTGTTCCATAATGCGTAAAAATTCCGGATAAGTAATTCCAAATAGCCCTCCCGGCATCTCCCTTCAAGGGAAATTCCTGAAAGGAGGTGCAAAGATGACAATTTGAAATGGTTTATGTCAAATTATTTTTAACGTTCGTCAAAAAAGCCCATGTTGCTATATTTGTCAATACGCTGTTCAATTCTGGTATCGGCATCGAGCTTTTTCAGTTCTGCCAGCTCTTCCTTGATCTTTTGCTTCAGGATGACCGCCATTTCATCAGGATTTACATGAGCACCACCCAGCGGTTCGTTGATCACACCATCTACCAGGCCAAAGTTCTTCATATGATCAGAAGTCAGCTTCAGCTCTTCAGCCGCCTTTTCCTTGAAGTTCCAGCTACGCCAGAGGATGGTAGAACAGTTTTCCGGAGAAATTACAGTATACCAGCTGTTTTCCAACATCAGCACACGGTCTCCGATACCGATGCCCAGGGCACCACCGGAAGCACCTTCCCCGATAATGATACAAATCACTGGCACCCGCAGCTTCACCATTTCAAATATATTACGGGCAATTGCCTCACCCTGCCCACGCTCTTCCGCTTCCAGACCAGGGTAAGCACCGGGAGTATCTATCAGCGTTACGATAGGTTTGTTGAACTTTTCTGCCAGTTTCATGAGACGCAATGCCTTGCGATAGCCTTCAGGATTTGCCATACCGAAGTTGCGAATCTGGCGCATTTTGGTGTTTACACCCTTCTGCTGGCCGATAAACATTACTGTTTCGCCATCCAGGTCAGCAAAACCGCCTACCATCGCCTTATCGTCCTTTACATTCCTGTCGCCATGCAGCTCCACAAAGTTCGTACACATCTTCTCAATGTACGCCAGGGTATAGGGCCTATCCGGGTGCCTGCTCAGCAGTACCTTTTGGTAACTGGTCAGATGATCGTAGATTTCCTGACGGGTATGAGCGATCTTAGCTTCATATTCCACCACGGTAGCTGTCACGTCAACACCAGACTTGGCGCCGTTCTCTTTCAGTTTTTCCAGCTGATCATACAAGTCCGCAATAGGTTTTTCGAATTCCAGGAATTGCATATTTATGTTATAAATTGGTTAAAGTACGGTGTAAAGATAACGGCTAAAATATTTTTTAAAAAAGATTTGCAAAATTGGTTGGTTTGTCGCTATCTTTGCAATCCCAAAACGGGAAAGCAGCAGTGCTTGAACAGGAGGGTAAAGGGTCACTCCTTAATGGATTGAAACGGAAAAGGATCAGTAGTTCAGTTGGTTAGAATGCCGCCCTGTCACGGCGGAGGTCGCGGGTTCGAGTCCCGTCTGGTCCGCAGAAAATAAAAAAGCCTTCAGATAACATCTGGAGGCTTTTTTTATAAAACCCGATACCTGGCTAATGGCACTGCTGGCTCTATTCCAACTTTCAAAGTAAATATCCTATCTTAAAGTCATATAAGTAAACCCATGGATCTGAAACGATATACAGGCAAGTTTTTAACCTTTCAGTTTCAGCGCCGGAAAGAGAATATTTCGGGCATTGTCCTCGGATATAATGAAGAATACACATTTATACGGAGATGTAATGGCTACCAATTGGATGGTTATACAATATTCAAAAATGAAAAAGTGGAGTTTGTACAGGGTGATTTTGAAAAAAGAGCTGCGCGCATTTTAAAGCTAAAAAACTACTTACCGGAAAAAGAATCAGGCATTCCCATTGACACCCTTGAAAATATTCTGATGCATGTTGGTCAGCAATATCAATTGATTCAGTTAGATAACCAAAAAGGAAACGCGTCTGATGTCGTGGCCTATATTGGAAAAGTGGGGCGACTTTATCACTTTGATGAATTAACGACCAATGCAAAATGGCGTTACAAATTGCAGCTACCAGAGCGAGAATGCCGTTTTATCAATTTTGACAATGATTATTTAAACTCTCTAAAGTTAATCACCAAATTCAAGAAAAGAAAAAGCGGGAATTAATACCAGAATTTTAGATAAATCCTCTGCAAACGGGTTCTAATCCAGTCCCCGGTAGCCCTCAGGCTTTAAGCCTTCAAGTCGAAAGATTTGGAGGCTTTTTTGTTTTTAGGGGTGGTTGAGGTAACATTACAAATACCCTTATGAAGTCCCGTCTGGTCCGCCTAAAGCAAACCCACTCTTAAAGCAGGTTTTGCTTTTTAAATGAATACTGATGAATTTATAAATTGTTTGTATTAAATTTTATAAGTGCTCGAAATAAAATGGATCCTTTTGAAACCAACTTACATTTGAAAATCTTATTCAAAGATCCGTTGTTTTTTATTCCATATTTCCCAATAGCGTTCCTTTTATTCGCTGCTCAAAAAAGAACTATTAATTAGTCTGTATACTTCTAAATCATAAGCCTTAAATTTTTGATAAGTATTATGTCTCACTTTTTCAGGGATGTTTAAGACAACCCCCAACTCCTTAAAATCTCTCAATTTAACATCCTTCTTTTTGCCGTTTAGCAATAATGCCCATCTCTTCCTTGTCTTTGCGAAAAACAGGGTTAACATTCAGCAGGTCATTAACAGGACTTAATTCAATGCTGTTCTCAAGATGAAGTATAGAAAAGTTTTTAATTGAGCAAAGGGCATTAGCTACGGGAAGAAAAAAAGGAAAACTGCTATTAAGTAAATTGCTTAAAAATTTGACAATATCAACTATATAAAGACCCGCCAATCCCCAGATCACAGTAGAAATCTTATCCGCTATTTTCTATAAATACAAATCCTCTCCATCTCCACAACCCTACTAAAAGTTAAAAAGAATTTGTACTTCCCCCCCTTAAATCACAATCAGATGTGGATCCTAGCCCTTCGCGCCGCTAACACAAACCTATATATGAAAAGAAGTACTCTGCTGTCCCCATTTATCCTCCTGTCCGGGATTCTTTTTGTTATGTTCATGATATCCTGCGGTAAAGATGGTGCTACTGGCCCTGCTGGCCCCAAAGGCGATTCCGGCGCCGGCACTGTGATCTATTCCGAGTGGCTGGATGTCCCGTTCAAGCCCGATACCATACACACATCACAAGGTGCCATCGATACAATTGGCTTCTATGCCGTTATCGACGCACCCAAACTCACGCTGGCACTATTAAGTACCGCAGATGTAAAGGTATACATCAACTCAAAAGATGCCGGTGATCCGACCATTTACCCATTGCCTTACAATGCATCCGGTTCAAGCATCCAGGTCTCTGCTTACACACAAAAGATTGACTTGTACAGTAATTTTGATGCAGGCACCTTTTCTTCCAACGGAAAAAAGTACCAGCAATTCCGATACATGATCGTACCCGGCAATGACCAGGCAAGAACAACTGCTTCAGTAAACTGGGCCGATTATTCCGCGGTAAAAACATATCTCGGGTTAAATAACTAAAATGAGAAAGCTGTCCCATTTATAATAAAATAGCTTAAGCAAAAAAGGAGGTGTCTCAATATTCAGGCACCTCCTTTTTTGGCAATTCCACCATCCCCCCGGGGCTGTTACCTATCTTCCCCCTCTTTTTTAGGCTATTTCCCAAAAAAAATGTTGCTTTGTCATTGCCCATATGTAAGTTTATTATACCTATTACTGTAAATCATCCCTAAATGAAAAATATCCGCTGGATACTCGTAATCATAATTACGCTCTCCGCCACCTCCACCTTCGCCCAGTACGCAGATGACAACGTCACTGTCAACGATAGCCGCAAATCCAAAGACCCATTCAAGGGAAAAAACAAAGCCCAGGAGCTGGACAGCCTCAAACTTGCAAAAATCTCCCTGCCAGACCCTGACGCAAATATGGAAGATGTTTCCTCCACAGGAATAGAGATTTCCGGTATCCAAATCATTAACGAAGTCAGCGACTCTTCCATACTTGGCTACGTTCAAACCGGCATGTTCAACAGATGGAAACCTGCCGGGTTTGACAAACCTTTTACCGACTACCTGCAATCGTATGCAGATCAGCACTATAGATCCATCTTCAAACAAGATGCCCCACCACTACTGGTCGTAATCCAGGAGGTACGTATTGGCGAACGCACCTTTAGTATGAGTGAACGTAGCTTCTGCCATTTCAGGGCTATTTCCTTCGCCGGAGACGGTCATGGTAAATACAAACAGATTACCACCCTGGATACCATCATTACCAAAGGCGGCATGGACGTAACCCATAAACATGGCGAAAACATAACAAAAGCGTTACAGCTCCTACTGGTAAAATCCGGAAAGACAACTCAGACTGCCAATGCTACGTATTCAATATCCGAAATCAAAGAAAAAGTAACTGAGCGCTACAACGTACCTGCCCTGCAGGCAAAGGATCATCCGGATGGCATCTATCTGACTTTCAAAGAATTCATTGACGACAAACCATCCATTACCGATTTTGAATTTTCAACAAATAGCGACCAGGTAACACAGTTCTATCACAAAGACAGCACTGGAAAGATCACTTACTTCGATAAATTCTGGGGCGTGCGGAAAAGTGGTGCTTTGCTCAAACAACACTATGATGCATCACTCATTCCTATTGAACAAAAACAGAACAGTATTTATTTAACTAACTATCTTGCTAATTCCCGCAGGAATAATAGTGCCCTGATCTGGAGTTCAATAGGTGGCGGATTGATAGGGACGGCTATTGCAGCCGGATCTACGGCGGGAACAATTCCTTTCGTGGAGAATATCCCGTACATCAAAAAGAAGGAACCTTATGCAACCCGTGTGGATATTGAAACAGGAGAATTATCATTGTAAACTGTACAGATACTAAAGACCTTAAAAAGAAAGGCAGTACGCGGATGAATGCTGCCTTTTTATATTGCACATACTCATTGTTATCTTTTTCACTCCCTTGAAAATCCCTTATAGCGGTACCAATTTTTATAACTGCCAATTGCTTCAGTGGTTACATAATCATAACTTCCATCTGCGCGAACCAGGACTAGTGCCCATGGGCTTGCACCTTTTCCTACAGGTGCGATGAAATAAAATACACCTATGTAATTCTTCCAGGGGTATTCCTTTCGTTCGATTGTCATTCCTGTTTGATTGACAATTACTACATCCGGAGGGGGGAAATGAAGATAATTAATGCGATAACAACCAGGGCTGGAGCGGTGATGATCAGTACTCCATATTCCCCTGCTATTGTTTCTAATACATTGGCAGTAAACGATAACATAAATCCGCTACCCTCCATCAGTTAATAAAACTATCATGGATCTCATTGCCAACAGACAACTACTAAATCTATAAAATTTACCTACCTTCACAGCTTGAAACTCACCACCACACTTACAGAAATTGCACACGCTGCCGAAGAAAAGGAAGCTGAAAATCTCGCATTCCGCTCATTCCTGCAATCCCGGAACGATCATGAAATAGATGAGCTTGTCCAGGAACTAGACGCCCTCATCACGCCACAAATAGACTGCACCGTATGTGGAAACTGCTGCCGCAACCTCATGATCAACGTCACCGAAGCAGAAGTAACCACCCTGGCTACCCACCTGCATACATCCAATGGGGAGCTGAAAGAGAAATATATCGAAACCGGCGCTAACAACGACATGATGATCATCAACACCATCCCCTGTCATTTCCTGCATGAAAACCGCTGCACCATCTACGAACACCGCTTCGGCGGCTGCCGCGAATTCCCTGCCCTACACCTGCCAAAGTTCAATAAAAGACTCTTCACCACCTTCACCCACTACAGCACCTGCCTCATCATCTACAACGTGGTGGAAGAAATGAAAAATAAACTTTCATTTCATCAGTAAACAGCTGCACTCCCACTCACTACAATCATTTCATGACTCACTTTCATGTTGGTAACGGCTAATTTTGATGGCAACCCTTTTCCAAAAGCCCCCCACTCCTGCCTGATACCATCCCACCTGTAAATACCATCCCACTGCCCTGCCAATACCTGCCCTCCGCTTTCCATTACATTGAATGTGTAAAAATTATCTGGCATCCCCTTTTGAATAGATTGCCAGCTCATCCCATTATCTGCCGAGGAAAATAATTCATTATATGTCATAGCATAAATAAGATCTCCAACCACACTGATATTATGTACCGAATGCCCCTTCATGACCGCCCGCCATTTACCACCCACACCCATAAAAACGCCCTGATTCGTAGCGATACTGATCTGATCCTTCTTCACAGCAATACCATTTACCTGCATATGATCATTCCCATATTCCAATACCCACTTTTCCTCCTGCTCACGATAAGAATATAACCCTGCATTCGTGCCTGTATACAATTTACCAGCTACCTCTACAAACCGGCGGATAGTCAGGTTACCTAATCCTTTACTCACATTTCTCCAATGCACTCCATTATCAGGTGAATAAAACACACCGGCAAACTGCGTCCCCACAAAGATGCCTTTGTTAAAAAATATCAATGCAGCAGGATTCGCACGAACGATCTGCCCGTCTTTCGTTGCATTTACCCATCCCTGAGTTGCAAAATTATACCTGTATATTCCGTGATTTTTTACTGCTACTGCCAACTTTCCTTACGCAACAGCAATTGCCCCCAATCCCACCTTCGCGTCAGCCGGCAATCCTTTCGAACTATTTTTCCAGCTGCCACCATGGTCCTTAGATATAAATATAATTCCGGGTTGCAGAAAATATAAACAAACAAGGAGTATTAATTTCATGAGGGATTATTTTCCCCAATTTAAGGTATTTTAAAACGCCTCATTCAACCCCAGGAAGAATCCCCTCGCCCCAAACTTACCCCACGCATAATCCAGACACAAATTCGTTCTCGTCAGCTTATTAAACAACACCCTCAAACCAGCCCCACCACCCGGCTGCCACACCTGAAACAACCTGGTTACCGAAGCATCATTCGCCGTCTGCATATGAAAAAACGCCACTCCACTCAAAAACTTATTCCTCAGGATCGGAAACCGGTATTCTATCTCTGAATAGTTATACTGCGTTCCCTTAAAATACCCAACAGTATACCCTCTCCCACTTCTAAAGGACGGATCCTTTCCAGTACCCGGCAATTCCAGATAAGGCACATTCCCCGCTATCAGGTAAGATCCCCAGTTCCAGAAAGCCACCACATGCTCAGGATTCCGATGCGATAAACTAAAGTACTTCCTGAAATCAGATGTAAACTGCAACGCATTCCGCGTACTTGCCAACCATGTTTGATTCAACCGGAATCCCGCATCTATATACATCCCCTTGTATGCCCGGTTCTGGTTATCACGCGTTGTATACTGCACATTGAACAACAACCCGTTAGCCATATAATGATCCCTGTGAAACCCATGCCTGTCGCTATAAATATCATACGGCGTGTTTCCCGAAGTATCCGTTTCCGTGAGCTTCCTACGGATATCAAACGAGACCCCTGCCCCTAAAAACAAATGCGGTACCACCTCCTTATATACCTTCTCCCGGAAGTTATAAAACTGTGCATGCAACCCACGCGGCTTCCTGTCAGGATTCGCCAGTTGCTTATCCGTTGCATTCCCTTCCGGATCTATCCCTATCCCAAGTCCATAATCCGGCGTCACCGTCTTTGCAGCTACCAGGTTTCCCTGAAAATTCCATTTATTCCCCGGTGTGTAGATATTGTGACTAATGTAGAAATAAATGATCCCCTTTGTCGTGATCGATGCCGATGTTGCACCCACGGACAACAAAGTATTCGGATCATTCCCCAACTTCCGTCCCGCCACGGCCTTGATGCCTATCTGCGAGCCGATACTAGGATTGGAAGCCACATTGGGAACGATAATAATACCCGAAGGCTTCTTATCAGGATTCCGGTGTACATGAAAGATATCCCTGACGAGATCGGTGAAGTCAAATTGCGTCTCCAATCTCTCTACAGGCACAACCACACGGGAAGAATCGCCCTTCAGCGTATCTGCAGCGGGTGCGGGTACCTGACCAAAGGCAGGTGCACAGTATCCGGCCAAAATGAACAGAAACAGGCCCTTCAATAAAGCGGTTTTATAACGAGGTAACATTAAATTAGCGGAAACAAATTTTAAACCAACATGACTGTAGATTCATACATTGCATCGTTTCCGGCAGACATCCAGGCCTTGCTACAACAGGTGAGAAAGACGATACAGCAGGCTGCTCCTGATGCTACAGAAGCTATTAAATATGCCATCCCAACTTTTATTCTAAATGGGAATCTGGTGCATTATGCGGCATTTAAGCATCATATTGGGTTCTACCCTGCCCCTACTGGCATTAAAGCATTTGAAAAGGAATTATCCCCTTATAAACAGGGAAAGGGGTCGATCCGGTTTCCCTTCGATCAACCCCTTCCGCTGGAACTTATTACTAAAATTGTTTTGTACCGCGTAAAACAAAACACCGAAAAAAAGAAGAAATAACCTACCCCTTCTTCAGTTCACTCACTGGTATCGTCAGTATCCTGCCTACCTGCCTGCCATTTTTATAACTCACTATCCGCAGTGTGACTGCATCCTCAGGCAGATTAAAAGGTGCCTTGTATAAGGGTGACTTCGTATCCGGAAATGAATTATCCACGCTATAATGTGTTTCCAATCCATCTATTTCAGGAATAAACGTACACTGCAACACACTATCCTCTACATATTTCACTGTTACGTCCGGCTCATACATACTCGGTGCATAAGTGATCGTGTCGGCATCAAACAACCGCATATGCTGCGCTACCTTTTCTACAAAGCGCGGCCAGTCCTTCTTTGACGCCGGACTCCACAAACGCTCTGCGACTGCCAGCCCACGTGGCCAGGTCATATATTCTACCTTGCCGAAATCGTAGACCTGCTCCGTCCACAGGTTGGCCTGCCCACCCAATATATACTTCGGATCTACCCCGGCAGGTACCGGGCTAAAGTCATACACTTTCTTCAGCCGCAGCGATTCATACACCTTTGCTTCCATGTACTTGTTGCCCTGCACATAGTCAATGTATACATAGTTATTCGGCGTCATCACCACCTCATGTTTCAACCGGGCAGCTTCTATTCCCCCCTTCTCTCCTCTCCAGCTCATCACGGTAGCATTAGGTGCTACACCACCTTCCAGGATCTCATCCCACCCGATCAGTTTCTTCCCTTTGGCAGCGACTATTCCCTCCACCTTCTTCTCAAAATATGCCTGCACTTCTTCGTAATTCTTAAGCTTTTCCTTCTGCATCAGTGCTGTTACATTCGGATCTTTCTGCCAATAGTTCTTCGCACATTCATCCCCACCTACATGGATATATCCAAAAGGGAATAAACCCGCTACTTCTCCAAATACCTTATCCAGAAATTTATACACCTCCGGTTTGGCCGGGTTCAGGGTGTTATCATACCTCGCTACTATACCATGACTCGTCCAGTCCATAAAACCCTTTTCTCCTGAATACACTTTGTAATTCACAGCCTCCTTTGTACCAGACAACTCCGGATAAGCCACTACAGCAGCCATGGAGTGCCCCGGGATATCTATCTCCGGCAGAATATCCACGTAATGTTCCTTTGCATATTGCACGATTTCCTTAATATCCTGCTGTGTATAAAATCCGCCATAATTATACTTCGCATCTTTGCCCGGCGCGGAAAATTCACCGTAATAACCATACTTTTCCACTCCCCACGCACCTACTTCGGTCAACTTAGGATAGCTCTTAATTTCAATGCGCCAACCACCATCATCTGTAAGGTGCAGATGCAGCACATTAAATTTATAAGCAGCTATTTCATCGATATACTGCTTCACTTCTGCTTTGGTAAAAAAGTGCCGTGCTACATCCAGCATCATGCCTCTCCATCCCACCAAAGGATAATCCGTGATAGTCAGGTAAGGTACATCCGGCGCTGCCAGCAATTGCCGCACGGTCTGTAATCCATAGAACAATCCATTTTCCTTATTCGCAGCAATATGGATCCCCTCTTTATCCACCTCCATCTGATAACCTTCTGCACCGATGCTGCTATCTTCTTTTTTTAACAGCGACAAAAAAATCCGGGTTTCACTGGCAGCAGTTATTTTCCTGCTGAAATCAGTTTCCAGCTGTGTCTTCGCCAATGACAAGGAAGGGCTGTTAAAATCTGTCTTCCAGACAATGGTATGCCCCAATGGCAACCGCCCATCATGGACCTGCATAGATACCGGCTCGGGAATAATACTGGGTTGTGCCTGGCTATTCATATTGATTAACAAGCCAAGCATTGTGATGCTAAGTAATTTCATACGTGAACTCTTTATTCGGGATAAAATAAGAAACTATTTTTGAATATCTTATATTTGTTTCAGACGACACACGCACAATTCCATGGACACTACACCTCTTGATGACGCCGCTTCTTACCAGCGCCTGCTATTACTTGCAGAGCAAAAAAACGCAGCCCTGCTGCGCAGCGAGGAACGCTATCACAAAATGGTAGAAGAAGTAGAAGATTATGCCATTCTCCTCCTCGACAGAGATGGCCGCATTATGAATTGGAATAAAGGCGCAGAAAAGATCAAAGGGTACAAGGAATCAGAAATCATAGGTTGCAATTTCCGCATCTTTTACCGCCCGGAAGATCAGCAACGACAACTTCCACAAAAACTTATCGAACAGGCCCGCTCCACCGGCAAAGCCATTCACGAAGGCTGGCGGGTACGCAAAGACGGCACTACCTTCTGGGGCAGCGTAGTCCTCACCGCCCTTCACGATGATTCGAACAACGTGATCGGTTTCTCAAAAGTAACCCGCGACCTCACCGAAAGAAAAGTAGCTGAAGACAAAATAAAACAATACGCCAAAGAACTGGAAGCACAAAACAGAGACCTCCAGCAATTTGCCTATGCCGCTGCCCATGATATGAAGGAACCACTTCGTAAAGTTCAGTTTTATACCTCCTCCTTATTGGAAAGCATCGGCGTCACCCTGCCGCAAAAGGAAAAGTCTTACCTGGAAAGAACCGTAGATGCCGCCCACCGCATGCAGGGACTCATAGAAGACCTGCTCACCTACACCCGCATCTCCGGCGCTGTGCCTCCTTTTGAAAATGTGCCGCTGAATATAATCCTGACCGAAGTCCTCTCCACCTACCAGGAAACAATCACCGAACTCAATGTGCAAATAGAAATAGGCGATCTCCCCGTTGTGCCCGGTATCACCTTTCAACTACGCCAGCTGCTAGACAACCTGATCGGTAATGCGCTGAAATATTATGATAAAAATAAAACGCCCCATATCATCATCCGGTCTATCCCTGATAATGGTAAACACAAAATCACCGTCCAGGATAATGGCATCGGGTTCGAACCGAAAAACTGTAAGAAGATATTTGAAATGTTTGAACGCCTGCACGGGCGTGAAAGCTATCCGGGAACCGGAATAGGACTGGCACTCTGCCAGCGTATTGTACACAACCACCAGGGTTCCATCACGGCCACTGCTCAGGTAGGTGAAGGAGCGACCTTTACAATTACTTTACCTGCCACAAATCAGTTCGATAATCCTGTTATCCCCTCCCCGGCAGCAGTTCCTTTATAATTTTTCTAAGGCCCACTCATTCACCAAAACCTTCACAAATCCTAAACAATTCATGCACTATGGCATTCAGTTCAGGCCGGTTATTGGGCTTAATAAAATATTTTACAGCCCCCAACTGCTCACACAAATACATATGCTCAGGTTGATTGGATGTACTCCATACCACCTTAGGAATTTTTATATCCTGGATCTGCTCCAGTACCTCCCTGGCATTCATCACCGGCATCTTATAGTCCAATATGATCAATGACGGCCACTCAGCAGGTACCCGCTCAGCAAGGTAATCCAATACCTTCTGCCCATTAAAAACAGTATTAATCTCCGTATCTGGCTGCTCCTGCAATATAGCCTCCATCAATATTTCCTGGTCATCACTATCATCGTCAGCCAACAGGAATTTAAACATTCTCTCTTTCATAGCGCGATAACTAAAGTACTAATTATCGCTTAAAAATCAAACTTCAACATTGCCCTGATTCCCCATGATGGCACCTCAGGATGATCCAGATACGTAAAACGCTTTACCACATCAACCCGCACGATCTTAAAGATATTTCCTATCCCTGCACTTCCCTCAATATATGGCCCGTTACTCAGTGAATAGGTACCCGATGGGAACAATAACAGCTTCCCTTCATTCTCACCTCTCACTCCACCCCACAGGAACTTCGCATTCACAACTTCCCGCCATTTCAACCTGCGCAACAAAGGCACCTTATTAAAAAAGAATCCATTGAAGTGATGATCGATATTGATTCCCGCATAATGATCGCTCACAAACTCCAAAAAGTTCATCAGGTTGTACGACTGTAACTGAAATGAATACGTCTGGTTCGCCCTGTGTATATCCATCAATGGAAAAGGCACCTGTCCGAATAAATAAGCACCTTCTGCACTTACATCGGTATACCCCAACTGTGATAAGTAAAACCGCTTCGTAATATTCAGTGCTATATGCTGGTAATTGTACTCCCCATTCAATAAACCCTTTATACCCTGATTGTATCGCAACGTAAATACCGGGTACTTATCCGTAATCGGCGTACGATATAACTTACTCTGGTAAAACTGCTCATGCGGAGCATAACGCAATGTCATATTCACCTCACTCGTCTTTACACCCGCTACCTTCACCACATCTTCATTCACCAGTTTTTGGAAAGACAACCCTCCTGCCGCATGCTGGTCCCAATACTTAAACCCGAATGAATAAGAGAAATGATTTTGTAATTCATGCAGGTATTCCACCTTAAAAAAATCGTTATACAACATCTGATTGCTTGTACCACGCTTGAATGATAACAACACATTATTCTCCTGCACAAATTGCAGTTCCTGGCCCGGAATTTTGGTATCATGCTGAAAACTGGCCCGGATGTAATGTTGAGGGAAAGTATAAATGGATTTATTATTCAATGAATAGGTAGCACTTACAAAATATTTAAAGCGCTCATCTTTTACCCCATACGCTACATACCCTTCAAAATAAATACGCTTACTCAGTTGCTCCGTAGTTCTGCCCCCAAAACGTGGTCTGAAACCTTCTACTGCATTAAAACTATAGAACGTATTCACCGGCCCTATTTCAAAAGGTCCAAAGTTTTTAAACCCAATCAATAAAAAGGTAGCCCAGTTAACCGCCCGCTTAAAAGAAGGGACACGCTGCAGGCTATCCATATTTTTATATACGCCCGATGCGGGTCCCGACAAGGCAAACGGACGATTCGATGTCCAGTAACTGGTATCCTTCGTTTCTGCATCTGCAACGGTTTCTACAGCAGGGCCTGCATAGTCCGCAGCAGGTCTTTTTTTATCCAGGTAAAAGCTATCGATCTTTACAATACGCTCTCCATACATTCCTTTTCCTTTCTCCTTACTGAGCCCGAAATCAATCTTCAAGGTACTTTCTTTCAACAGGTTCCGCTCATCAAAGCTGAGATTGGCTTCCATACGCCGTACAAAGTTAAGATTGATGCGTTTGTCAACCGTTAGTTCTGCCCGCGATATGGCATATGTACTATCCAGCCTGATATACAAACGACCTTCAAACAACAGGTCTGTTTTGCTCCTTGGGCTGAAATCCAGTACTACCTGATTATCTACCGTATCAGTGATGAAATATTTATAGAACCCCGGTGCACCACCCGCTACGGGACTCAATAACTGGTTTGTCATTACCATGATATTATTCTGATATATATCTATATCCTGGTAAAAGAAATTGAGTGTGGAAGACCAGCCTTTATTATCAATCAGGTTTTCATCGTACTTCACCTGTTTGCTGGCACGGATAAGCTGTTTTTTGGTATAAGGATTGCGACGATAATAATTGTCGGACAACTTTTCTTCCATATACACAGGAAGCATCAATCTGCCACCAATGGCATCGGAGTCCTGCGTTGTAAAAAGGAACTGGTAATTCTTAAAGATATGCCTGTTACGAAAAGTATCTGACAGATGACTAAGCGAGAGCAGCATCCTTTCATATTTATGATATTCTGCATAGTCATAATTTTCGGGGCGGTTCTTTGATTTATGTGCGATCACTTCTCTGATCAGGTCTACGGCAGGATTATTCTTATTCGAGTACTTCTGCTTCCTGCCCGACTTCACTACTACCTCGTTGAGACCATATGTACTCTGTACGAGTTTTACATTGATCACCTGCTGCTTGTCGGGTACGATGGTGAATTTAGCCGTTTTATACCCCATGGCATATACGGAAACCTGTGTAAATGGTTCGCTGGCCGTCAAAGTAAAATGACCTTTTTCATCAGAATGTGTACCCGTCGTTTTGCCGGTGATCACAATACTCACCATTTGGAGGGGAGCTTTGGTGCCGGCGTCCGTCACTGTTCCTGTTACAATCGTCTGGGCAACAAGAGAAAATGGAAAGGCAATCAATAAAAAATACGATAGTATCGTACACTTCATAAGCGCTAAGTTCGTTCGCGTACAGGAAGCCTGCGGATCAATACTACAACTGAATCCGATAAATCAGGGCGTCTTATAGGCATATTCCGGAATTGTAGCGACCAGCCCTCAGATTCCCGCGATATGCCCGTAAAACGGACACAGCTGCGCACAAAACAATACATCGACAAACTTTTGACACTCGTCGCTAATATTAAATGATTATGAACTAAAAGAGGACATTTGAATAAATAATTACCTTACAGTCAGAATAGATTGAATATAATACCTACAACTAATAAAACGATAGAATAAGCTGATGCAGCCGGCACTGAACAAGACCTACCTTGTTTAGCTGATCATCCGGTATTGCCAATTGAAACTCAGTGTAAACGACTTTATTTATGGACATTTTACATTCGTTCAGGGAACTGGACAAGGTCCTCTTTATGCTTATCAATCACGATTCGGACAGTAATCTGCTGGATCCGTTTATGATGGCAATAAGAGAACCGCTCACCTGGATCCCGCTTTATGCATTTATGCTATGGTACAGCTTTGCCAAATTAAAGGATAACGCACTGGTGTTTATTGTGGCCACCTTTGTGGCGTTTGCATTTACAGATCTGATGTGTGCCCAGCTTGTTAAACCTTTTATAGGCAGGCTACGTCCCTGCTACGACCCCGAACTGAACGGTATGGTCAGGAACCTGGTAGGCTGCGGTGGCGCTTACTCATTTCCGTCCAATCATGCCGCCAATCACTTTGTACTAGCAACCTACTGGTTCTATGCCATCAGGCATTATTTAGATAAAAAATGGAACTGGTTGTGGATCTGGGCAGGTGCAGTATGTTATGCACAGGTATACGTCGGTAAACATTTCCCTTCTGACGTGTTAGGCGGGGCAATGATCGGTTCTGTTGTGGGCGTTGCTGTATTTCAGCTTTCATTAAGGTTTCAGTTCGCTTATAATATTAAAAAGGGCATGTACCATAAATAGGAAAAGCAAATTTTTAATAAAATAAAAAAGCCTGTATCGTCATGTGATACAGGCTTTTTTAAATTTTGGTACCTGGTGGAAACAGGTAGACCTCCTTTACTTTTTAATTCCCTCAGATGGATTCAGTATACTTCTTGAAGTTATCAAGAATCGCCTGCCATCCCGCTCTTTGCATTTCTTCGGGGTTTGTTTTTTCTGGTTCAAAAGTCTCATCTATATCAGTTGAGTCTCCATGACTGTGGAAATAGATATCTACTTTACGGCCATCGCCGAGGGTATAGCCAATTTTTTCATGAGGCTTTACCACATCGTAGGTACCAAAAAAATCAAATCCCATACTGCCATCTTTAGCTTCCATCCTTGAAGAAAACCGACCTCCCGGACGCAGGTCATTTGTTGCCTTTGGAGTATGCCAGTCGTCAGAGGCTGTGCTCCATTTTACAATGTGATCGGGATTACTCCAGATTTTCCACACTTTTTCTACAGGTGCATTAACCGTGGTTTTGATGGTGATTGCGCTCATGGTGTTTGATTTTTATACTACAAACTTAAGTTAAGTCATTTATTTCAAATATGGGCAAATCCGACAATTAGGGGGTGTAGCTATACCAATGTCAAATTTCAATTTTCCACTACTCGACCACCTACCTGTTCACCACCGGAAACTGTGCAATACGAAGATGTGTACAACCATAAGGTATCAGCTCTATGTCCTGCTCCTGCCCCAGTTCCAGCTGGAAAATAGTACTGAAAGGTACAGGTCCGGCCATTTCCTGGTAGAGGCCCCAGCTTGGGATCAGTCTACCCTTCGTTTTAATGATAATTGGTGCCTTTTCCGGCTCCCAGGGGTATGCTGCTACTGAGCTGCCCTTAACAACAGTATAACGGGCAGAAAGTTCATTTTCCGGCGTTGCATACAAGGCATAATTCCAGGGTGTAGTCGGCCTGATTTCATAATAACTGTTTCCATAATCAATACTATCAGCAGCCGTAATTTGCACTCTCTTTTTCTCCTCTCCAATTTTCAATGCATAGGCCAGCGGACCTCTTTCTACAGAAATACTGTTTTCGTACCAGCGCTGATTATTCAGGTGCATAGGCAATTGTAAGATAACCACATCACCCTTCTTCCAGGTTCTGTCTACTTTTACAATCTGGTTGCCGGCTGGCTCCTGTTCCGTTTTTCCATTCACGACAATCTTCGCTTGTTTACACCATGCTGGAATACGCAATGCGAATGGGAAAGTATTGTTACCTCCTGTGTAAGTAAATGTGATCTGCTCTTCGAAAGGATAATTGGTAGCTTCCGTAAAACTGATCTGTTTACCATTGATCGTCGTCTTCAATTCGCTGGGTGCATACACTAATGCAGCTACGCCTTTATCTGCCGTAGCATACCAGAGGTTCTGCGTAAATTTCGGCCAGCCCTGGTGCATATTGGAGGTACAACAGGCATAGCCTGTGAGCAAACCATAGCACACATCTGTACCACTGTGATTTACATGAAAGCCCCTTGTCTGCCGGGTCAGCATTACCTGATTTGCCTGTTGAAAATATTGCCTGTCCATAAAGTCAGCAGTGATCTGTGTAGGCATAGCGTTGAAAGCGATTCTTTCCAGCCTGTCAGCATAGGCTACATCTCCTGTAATGGGCAGTGTCGTTTCCAGTGTGTACATCATTTCCACAGCAGTACATAACTCTGATCCACCAGTAGGGTTATTGCCATGCAGGTCTTCATCACCGCCATACAATCCCATCACCATGTCATCGTAATGACGCAGGTCAGTATACCCTTTTACGGTAGCATCCCAATACTGTTGTTCCGGATGCTGCTGATAGTAAAGGATAGGTTCCTTCATGCCCTGTGCAAGGTTCACACCATGAATACTTCCCACCTGAGATAGCAATGAAGTGTGGAGGAATGCATGGGAAAAATCAAATGTCTGTTTGTGTAATAAGTCTGCCAGATCCAACAGGAACTTATCCCCAGTGATGTTGTACAACCAGTATACTTCCTTCAGGTTATCGCCGGCCCTGAATCGTGCCCAGAATGACCAGTGATCTAATGGATGTACCGGCAGCTCCTGCAGCTGATAACGGAAATAGTTGGTCATGAGTTTTACCACCCGCTGATCGCCGGTTGCCATGTAATACTGCTGCAGAATTTTGAGCATAACGATCTTTGGCCACCAGTCATGGCTATTATCTCTCTGCACACCTGGTTCAGGACTATAATCCTTTGAAGGGCCAAAGTAACCATCGGGTTGCTGACTTTTAAGGCTCCATTCCACCCAGGGCTTTACTTTACGGATCAGGGCAGTGTCGTTGAGGATGTAAGCCAGTGGCAGTAAGCCATCTATCCAGTAGGGACCGCGTTCCCATTGATCGCCATCACCACCCAGCCAGCCATTGCGTGGCCCCATCACCAACGGGTAGAGTTTATCAAGTTGGCCAGTAGCGCCATTTTTCTGGCGTACCAACATTTCCTTTAACCAGCCCTGTGGACGAATGGCACCGATAGGCAGTGCTGTGTATGGATTTTCGCGGAGCGGTGCTCTGTTAAATACAGGCGTCACCTGTGCCTGTCCCTGTAGCTGTACGGCCATACAGCATAACAGGAAAATCAAGACCTGAGATTTCATTTACGTGGGTATTATTTTTTGACAAGATAGAAGATACTGCTATCTTTTTAAACAGCCACTTATCAGATATCCCAAACAAGTGAAATTCCTGTTTGAATTTTATAACTTTAAGGAATGAAACGCTCCGAAAGTATCCAGGACTTTTACAACCGCCACCCCGGGGCGGCGCCCGTCAACGAAAATGGCCCCGGACATTTTAACATCTTCATGCGGCAGGCATGTGTCACCAATAGCCCTTACAGCCGCCGGGACTTCTACAAGATATCGCTGATTATTGGTACCGGCAAGATCCATTATGCCGACACCTGGATCAATATTGACAGACCTGCTCTGCTCTTCTCCAATCCGATGGTACCCTATTCCTGGGAAACCGAGGACCCGGATCAGCGTGGCTGGTATTGTATTTTCACCGAAGCCTTTCTGTCACAGATAGAAAAGTTACAGGACGCTCCCCTGTTCAGCATCGGCACCCCTCACCCTGTATTCTTCCCAGGTGAAGCGCAAATTGGGGAGATCTCCACCATTTTCGAAAAAATGGTCCGGGAAATGAACAGTGAATATGTGCACAAGTTCAGCGTACTCCGTAATTGTGTACAGCTGCTCATTCATGAGGGAATGAAACTTACACCTGCCGGCTCATTTGAGAAGCATACCAATGCCTCCACCCGCATTTCCAGCTTATTCCTGGAATTGCTGGAAAGACAGTTCCCTATCGATACGCCGGAAGCTGCGCTGAAACTAAAAACAGCCAACGACTTTGCACAAAGTCTCTCCGTACACGTCAATCACCTGAACCGCTCCGTAAAGGAGATCACCGGCAAAACCACCACTGCACATATCGCCTCCCGCATTACCCGCGAAGCGACCGCCCTGCTCCAGCATACAGACTGGAACGTGGCAGAAATAGGATATGCACTGGGTTTTGAATCACCTCCATATTTTACCAACTTCTTCCGCAAGCATGCCGGTGTATCGCCGGGAGAACTCCGGAATGGAGCAGTACTTGTTTGAAAATTATAAGTTCCTGTTTGATTCCGGTAATGATGCCCTGCTTGCCCACGCCTACCTTTGTGACTACAAAACACGCACAAATATGAAGTACAGAACCCTTGGTAATACCGGTGAAAAGCTCTCCGCTACAGGACTGGGCTGCATGGGCATGAGCTTTGCTTATGGTCCCAGCAACGATACAGAAAGCATAGCCACCCTGCACAGAGCCTTGGAGCTGGGCATCAACTTCTGGGATACAGCAGACATGTATGGCGCCGGTGCCAATGAATCCCTCATTTCAAAAGTATTAGTTCCTAACAGGGATAAGGTCTTTATCGCCACTAAATTTGGTTTCCGCTTCAGAGATGGTCAGGCCGGGCCTAGTGGCACCACCAACACGTTCTTTGACGGATCACCCGAATGGATCAAAACCGCTGTGGAAAATAGCCTGAAGAGACTGGGCATAGAAACCATCGATCTGTATTATGCACATCGCGTGGATCCAAATGTTCCGATCGAAGAAACTGTAGGAGCCATGGCTGAACTGGTGAAAGAAGGAAAAGTGCGCTACCTTGGCCTGAGTGAAGCGTCTGCCGCTTCCTTAAGAAAAGCTAATGCAGTGCATCCTATCGCGGCTTTGCAAACGGAGTATTCCATCCTGACAAGAGATGTGGAAGGTGATATTCTCAATACAGCCAGGGAACTGGGTACCTCACTCGTGCCTTATTCTCCCCTGTCAAGAGGACTATTGATCAGTGCAAATCCGGATCATCTTGCAGAAGGGGATTTCAGAAAAGGACTGCCCCGCTATCAGAAAGAAAATCAGGAGAACAACGAAAAACTGGTAGCTGAATTTGCAGCACTGGCCGCCGGCAAACAATGTACTCCTGCACAGCTGGCACTGGCATGGGTACTGGCACAAGGAGAAGATATCATTCCTATTCCTGGTACCAGAAGGATCAAGTACCTTGAAGAAAACGCAAAAGCTGTAGACATTGCACTCTCTGCAGGCGATCTGTCAGCCATAGATGCACTGGTGACGAAGTATCCAAACCTGGGTGAAAGATACCTGCCAGGTGCGTTGAAACTGGTGAATAACTAATTTAAAAGAGGTTGTACTCAAAAGTAATCTGAAGGACCTGAGAATTTCGTAACGAAAATTCTTTCCATCAGGCATTACTTTTCAGACAACCTCTTTTGTTTATTGGACCGGATAAAAAGAAGCATCATTTTGGAGCCCCGGGAACGAATTTCTATAAAATCAACTCCATCTGAATATTACATCGCTCGTAAGGAGTAGCACGGCCTGCTACTTTTTTGAACCCTAACTTCTGGTATAACCCGATAGCCGGTTTGAGTATTGTATTACTTTCAAGATAAAGATTATGTGCACCCAAGGAACGGGCTTTATCTACAATCGCACTTCCCAGTTTATAACCCACACTTTTACCCTGTGCTTTAGGAGATACCGCCATCTTGGCCAGCTCATATTCATACACAGGATCATCCATTTTGATGAGGGCACATACCCCAACAGGTGTATCACCATCCAATGCCACCAATATATATCCCCCCTTGTCCAGGATGTATTCATTCGGATGATCCAGCGCTTTATAATCCGCTGCTTCCATTTTGAAGTAGGTAGTGATCCACTCTTCATTCAGATCACGGAAGGCCTGCTGATAAGCAGGTGTATAATCCACGATACGGATAGAATTACCTTCTCTTTGCTTCTTCGTTTCCAATACTCTGCGGAGGAGGCTTTTCTCTTCCAACAGGTATTCCCATTCTTCGATCGCTTTCCACAAATCATTTCTCGTTTGGGAAGAGATCTCGTCAATGGCCTTTTCTACATCCTTCAATTGATCTTCAATCCGGATGGCAGTATCCTTCCCTTTTTTGGAAAGTTGCACCACATTCCTCCGTCCATCCGTTTTATCCTTCTTTTCCAGCAGATAACCGGCTTTTGCCATTTCGGTCGTGATCTTGCTTACGGAAGGATGAGTATGACCTATTTCCTTCGCGATCGCTGTAATGGTCTTCCCCTCGCCTTTGGAAAGCACATAGAATACGGGAAACCATTTCGGCTGCATGTCATTACCGTAAAGGCTGTAAATCTGTGCGGCGTCTTCAGTGATCTTTTCGGTGAGCAGCCGGAGTCTGCTGCCAATGGCCATCTTGCCTGCTTCTTTGAAGAATTCCATTGTTGACATAATTTACGTAACTAGTTACGTAAATGTAATAACTATTTTCAGAATAACAGGTAATAATCCCGGATAATTTCATTTCCTCCCCCAAAAAGTCTTTTCCTATGGCCACTTCCCCGCCTTTAACCCAGTCAAAAAACCATCATATATGAAAAATCTCAATAAGTTGGGGTATCTTTGTCCTATTCCAAACCCAATACCTATGAAGAAATCTATCCTATCCCTGTTGCTATGCCTGCTATTTGCCGGCACCAGTCATGCAGGCTGGTATGTTTGCTATAATTTCAAGGGGAAGATCGGAGACCGTCCTATTCATCTCTCTATCCAGCTTTTGCGTGGATATGGCGATAATCCGGATGCCATTACAGTGAAAGGGGTATATATGTACGATAACCTGAACGAACCTATCCCTATACATGGTATTCTCAACGAACGCACCCATATGGTGCTGAAAGAAACCATTAATAATCAGCCCAATGCCATGATGGACTTCCTGTTTTACGGGAATAAAATGAAAGGCACCTGGATGTCTCTGAAAAACAACATGACACCAGAAACCCTGGAACTGGAAAAAACGGGAGAACTGATTGATACCGTGGCAAGTGTAAAGATCGACCCGATTGATATTATTCAGAGTGCGAGCCTGAAAGACAAGTACCTGGTGGGCGTGTACAGCAAAAAGGCTATTGGCAAACAAGCTGTTATGCGTAAGCTGAAGATCATCGACAAAGTAACTAACAAAGTGACGCAGGAGATAGATTTCGAGAAAGTAAAGACTGCCAGTGGAAATGTATGGACCATTATTTATGGCAATACCATTGTAGATGATATTAATAATGATGGCATCAAGGATATTACTGTGTGGAATGATGTAGGTAAGAGAGGTGGGTACCTGTACATTACGTTCGATCCGAAAAAAAAGGAGTATGTATTAAACCCGACTCCTGAAGCAGATGAGATCACACCTGCGAAGAATTAATTTCATACTGAAGCAACCTGGTTCCATCTGGCATCAAAATAAAAAGAGCCTGTATCAAAATAAGATACAGGCTCTTTCTAATTATTTATAAGTCACATTCAAAGTGATTGGCGTAGCAGCCAGCGCCTTTGAAATAGGGCAATTTTCTTTCGCACCCTTTGCAATGGCATTGAATTGTTCTTCACTTACACCATCGATCTTAGCAGCTACCAGGTCCAGCGTAATACCTGAAATCCCGGGGATGGAAGGATCCAGTTCTACAGTCGCTCTGGTATCCAGATCACCAGCTGTAAAGCCAGCCTGTGTCAGTGCAGCGCTCAATGCCATGGTGAAACAACCTGCATGAGAAGCACCCAGCAGTTCTTCAGGGTTAGTACCTGGTCCATCAGCAAAACGGGCGTTAAAAGAATACTGCGTATTGGACAATACGGTGCTTTGTGTGGAGATGTTGCCTTTACCTTCTTTTAAATTACCATTCCAATGTGCATTTGCTGTTCTTTTCATAATATCTGGTTTTTAAGAGTTTTTATATCTGTTTGTTGATGTAAAATTGAGCCTTTCCCATCACAAATATTTTAACCCAGGTTAAAATGTCAACACAGAACCTTTCAGGTATTTTAACTTCTGAAAATTATCCAGCTCCTTAAACCCGGCATCCAGCCAGAGTTGTTTACATTGGGGATTGGCATATAAGATCTTTAACGGGCGGGGGTTCCTGAGCAGGCTTTCCATCACCTGACTGATAAAATCATCCATAATTACTTCGTCAAAAGGATTGAAGAGGAAAATCACCCCTACCTGATCGGGGATATCATATTTTCTCGCGTCTGCACATACAATATCTACTTTACAGCCAGTATACCTGTTCTCCAGTGCAGTGGCGGTATCCAATGCATCGTTATATAGCTTGGGCGAGAAATCGATTCCTGTGATGTGCTTAAAACCGTAAGCTGCAGCAATGGCCAGCACCCTGCCTTTTCCACAACCTACATCCAGAAATGCCGTATCCAGTTCATGCTTTTCCACATGATCGAACAACCAGCTGCCAGTATAATAGTTGACCGGTTCATACATAGACGCATGCTCCAGCTCTGCTGCCGGTACATGGGTCACCAGGTCATCTGTACCGATTGTCTTTACACCAAATTGCCTTTCTCCACGAATCTCATACCAGATGATAAAAAATGCCATGCTAATACCCCAGTGCCAACCGATATAAAAAAAGTAAGACAGATATTTCATTGGGTGTTTACAAGGTTAAGAAAAGGGGTGTCTATTGGGCCTTAATACGTGGCTATCTTACGATTCCGGTACTGAATATAGGTATTTTTCAACAAACCCGTCAGGCCTTACAAGTATTGCCACCTTATCAGGTAATATACTCATTGGATATACCTGCGTATTTTGGGGCGGCGTTCCCTGCCAGTCCTTGCCAGCAAACACTACATAATCAATACCTACCAGATCCAGGGAGGATATTATCTTTTCATTAACCGTCATCCATTCATGTGGCACACGGGTACCGGGTGCACCATTCAGGGCATCGGCCTTTACATATTTTTTCTGATCGGTATAACGGTATTCCGGCATGCCTGCCAATCCTGCTAAATCATGTAAAGCAATGCGATGACTACGTTTTTTAAAACCCAGTTTGTTCAGTACAATTACTGAAATAAAACTTCGCATAATCTTCATCATATTCCCTCTCTTCTTTTTCAGTAATCCATACTCATCTGCCCACGCACCGGAGTTCACCGCATTCTCATAACCGATAGGCTGTCTTTCCAGGTCATAGGTATCCAGCAGCGTATCATCCCCCTTCTTTTGCAATACAGCAGCCAGTTTCCACGCAAGATTATGTACATCCTGGATCCCTGTATTTGCTCCTTTACCTCCGTAAGGAGGCATTATATGCGCTGCATCACCAGCCAGAAAGATCCGTCCATGACGCATATGGGTGACTACTTTCACAGTAGGTTGCCAGGGTAATGTGCTAAGAATCCGAATCGATTTATCCGGAAAACCAATCACCTTTTTTAAAATAGTGATGAGTGCATCTGTTGAATATTCCCTGTCATTTAATAAATGAAATACCCAGCGATCGGTATTGTTTATCGAGGTCAATAAACCTTTGATGGCAGGTGTATCTACTGATAACAAACTGAACTCTCTGCCCTTTACTTCTTTTTCCAGGTCTGTTTCAAAATATATATTGAGTAGTTTACCCAGGGAACCTGCGCCCATAGTTGCTGCCTGCAAAGTCTCGCGAATATTGCTACCCGCCCCATCTGCAGCAATCATATAATCCGCTGTCACCGTCCATTCTTTTCCTCCATTACGCATCACGGCTGTTACGCCTTTTTCATCCTGAGAAAAGGAAATACATTTAGTTTCAAAATGAATAATGGCACCCCTTTCCATGGCAGCTTTCAATAATACCGGTTCTGACAGATCCTGTGTACACCTTGCGCCTTTCTCCGGACTATAAGCGTCCAGATGAGCTACCTTCATGATCACCTCCGGTCCTTTCGCTTTTTTATGCGGTTTTCTTTTTTCCATTACAGCGGCCATGGAAGGACCACTTAAAAGTCCCCAGGCAGGTGCCAGTGCTTTCCCTGCATCGCGGATGGCGCAGGCCAATCCTAATGAACGATATAGCTCCATGGTACGGATATCGAAACCCCTGGCCCGGGGATGGATTGAGGTACCGGCGTGCTTTTCAACCAACATAGGCACAATACCCTGTTGTAAAAGAAATAGTGCGGCAGACAATCCTACCACACCCCCGCCTACAATCAGAACGGGTACATGTTGTTGTGTTTCCATGAAACAAAGGTGGCTGTTACAACGCCCAAATAATGGCACATTACGGAGTGATTTGTGCCTAAAACGGAGTATTTTAGCTGTATGCCTGACCCACAAAAATTTCCCAGCTTTGAGGAAATCAAAAACCTTCCTGATAATGACGTTCCTTATGTGAACCGTATGATGCTGCCTGAGGCTACGGGTCAGCATCGCTTTATGAAACTAGGCGACATTTCCGTCTCGGACGGCCAGCTGTACATTATCGATTCCCGGCTCAAAGGGCAAAGTATCCGGCACTTCAACGACGCGCCAGTAATCGAAATGAACTTCACACTCGAAGGCCGTACCCTGCAGCAACAAAGTTATCTGAAACGTGAAGTGGAATTTGTGAAAGGCTATCATAACCTGATGTACAATGCGGGTCAATGGGAGCAAAACCGATTTGTAGGGAATGGTGCGCACAATACATTTACCATCCACATGACGAAGGATCGGTTTGCACAATTATTCTCCCCTTATTATCCGCAACTGGTGGCAGATATGCAGGCGGAAAGACCTTTTATGATAGAGCGCCCGGATGCGCATTATACGCCTCAAATGCTGTCTATCATTCATGCGATCTGGAACAGCACCCTGCAGGGAAATATGAAAAAACTCTTTCTGGAAACGAAGATGATGGAACTGATGTTGCTGCAAAGCGAACAGTTCGCGCAGCGTATAACGGTAACAGATGTATTAAAAAGTAAGGATGATCTTGACAGCATATATCTGGCCAGAGAAATCATCCTGAAAGAGATGCAACATCCTCCTACCCTTACACAGTTAGCACGTCGCTGCGGATTGAATGAGTTCAAACTCAAGAAGGGGTTTAAACAAATTTTTAACAATACGGTCTTTGGTTACCTGAATATAGCACGTTTGGAGCAGGCGAAAAGTATGCTCCTTGAAAATAAATCTACGCTATCAGCAATTGCCTTCGAAACAGGTTACGCTCACCCCCAGCATTTTAGCCGTGCCTTCAAAAAGCATTTTGGCGTCACCCCCGGTTCCCTTACCAGATAAGGGTTTCAGCGAAATTTCAGAGTTTGGCATTCTATTTGGCTATTGATAGGTATAAAACAACTTGTTATGAAAAAGATAGTTCTTATTACCTGTTTAGTAGCCATTGGTTCAATATACGGTTATAAGGCTGATGCACAGGTGAGGTTTAATGTGAACGTGAATATTGGCAGCCAGCCAGCGTGGGGACCTGTGGGTTATGACTATGCTGAATATTACTACATGCCAGATATCGATGCATATTATTACGTACCTGAACGCCAGTTTATATACCTGGAAGGCAGCAGATGGGTGTTTGCTCCTGCATTGCCTCCACGCTTCCATTATGACCTGTATCGCGGTTATAAGGTAGTGGTCAATGATCCTCGTCCTTACCTGCACCCTGGTATTTACAGGGACAGATATGCAGGATACAGGGGTGCGTGGGGTCGTCAGCCGGTGATCAGGGATTCACGTAATCCCCGTTACTTCGCAGCACAGCCTCATGGTGGTGGCGGATATTATGGCGGACGTGGTTATGATGGTGGAGGTTGGAATGGCAACGGACGCGGTCATGATGGTGGCGGTCCCGGTTGGAATGGCAATGGACGCGGTCATGATGGTGGCGGTCCCGGTTGGAATGGTAATGGTCGTGGTCATGATGGTGGCGGACATGGTTGGGACGGCGGCGGCCGTGGTGGAAACGGTCACGGTGGAGATCATGGCAGACATGGCCATTAAGTAACAAACAAAGTATTTTCTCACTAGTCACTATAAATCACAAGAAATAAAAGGGCCCCGACATCTGCCGGGGCCCTATTTATTAAATTTCTTCCAGTTCTTCCTCTTGTTTGCGAAGATAGATACGAGTGTAACGCAGGTTCATCCATTGTACACTATCTACATCGAGAGGTGACACTCCTTCCAGTCTCTCTTCCAGTTGTCTAATGGAAATCTTGCTGACTTCCATTTCCTTCAGGGAGGCATCTAATAACGCTTCAACTGCGTCGTCGTCTTTTGCATCTTTTAATTGGACGATTATCTTCGACGCTAATTCTGCTGTTTTCATGTCATTAATCAATTTTTCCGTTAACGTTTTATCCACATCTTAAGAAGCATATCGTCGGAAGCGTCAACCAGCTGATAACTATCCGGTACCTCGTCGCCCATACTATAATAGGTGACTAGCCGGGTACCTGAAACCCTTTGGTCCATTATATCCTGCATGTAGCGGGTATAATAATCATAAAGATCTGTAGAAAAGTCTATCTGTTGGTCGATTCCATCTTCCGGTGTCAGATGTTCAAAAAATGAATTGTAAAAGTAAAAACTATCGTATTGGTCTGCATTAAAACGGGTGAAGTTGCCAAGTATAAAATCGGCATTGTCCACCTTTAATACTTCTTTAGCAGTTCTGGCATACAGATACAGCTCTTCACGTTGTTCTATTCCGTAAAAATAAGAATTTGGATGAAAATGTGCCCCTATCAGGCAGAATTTACCGACTCCACTACCTATATCCAGGACTCTGGTGCCTGGCTTATGTGCCAGGTACGCTGCAGATGCAGTAGCAATCTGAAGCGGGGTCCAATGCCTCTTTGACAATTGTTGCATCCCTCTTGGATAGATCTGGTCAAAGTTATCATCAGAAGTAAAGGTATGCGTATTTAAACGCGAATCACTCATAAGCATTCCGGGGTCAAAGTTAACCTGATTCCGTCAGGAAAAATTGTATTAATTGAGCAAAAAATTGTCAGAATTAGGGTAATATTCTACTTGAATTTTATTAAGTAAAACAGAGAGTTGAGTATAAACCGGTTCTGATCAGGGTTTGAGAAAGTATAAGATAATTCCTTATTGGTACCATGCTCGTAATCAATATCATTATGCCCCATGTTTACATAGACCATTTTATAGTGCTTGTTGGTCCACGCTACGGGATAATAGCCGCTATGCCATATTTCGTTTGGCTTAGGGCCGGTGCCCAGTGGAAAACTGGCCGGGTCGATCGACAATAAGATGGTGATATCCTTGTTCTTCCTGAGGTCGTTGGACCATTTATACCATTCATTTGGCGCTGACCGGAAGGTATCCGGCAGGTCATGAACGATTGCATGCTGTTTGTTTTCTACTCTTAATACGGCGGAAGTCGGCCGCCAGGTATTGCTGCTATAAGATCCTGTACCCAGGAAGGTATTGTGGTACCAGTCCCAGTCCTGATTGTAGGCGGAAGGCGTTAAGGCAAAGGCGGAAAAGTGAAATCCCATCCAGGCACCGCCGTGTTCCATATAGCTTTGAAAGGCGGCTCTTTGAGCCGGGGCTTCCGGGCGGGTGTCCAGGAAGAGGATGACGGTGTATTTCGCCAGGGTATCCGGGTTGCATTTGGACCAGTCGCTGGTGGAATCGTAGGTCCAGTTGTATTTGGACAGGGTGGCAGGGAACCATTTGTTGGCTTCGTGGACAAAGCTGATGTGAGCCTGGTCTTCTTTGGCGGTGTAGAAAGCGAGGATTTTCTGGGAGAAACCAGGGGTGGCGCAAAGAAGGGAGGCTATGAATAGGTATAATGACTTCATGGTATAAGTATAGTGAAAATTCGATAGTAATACGGCATTAAAAGGGTACTAAAAGGTCACCAAAAGGTCACTTCAATATCCAGGGGATATAGAGGTGACCTTTTGGTGACCTTTTAGTGAGGTATTGGAGGCGAAGAAGGGACGAAGCCGGGGTATTGCACAATTAAAAAATGGGCGGGCAACTCATAAAAAATGGCTAAAATATTTTCATATTCCAGCGATTATTTGTTAGATTTGTAATAACACAGTCTGCCACCCCTCTGCTTGCAAGGGCAAATTTGGCAGGCTTTTTTATTATGTTCTACATCGCAGCCTGACCATTTTAGCTCCAAAAATTTCGACAGGCAAAGTTTTATTTAATTATGAACGTTTTTACCGCGCCACCTCTTTCAATTGAAGAGCAAATTCAGCTGCTTCAGGAAAAAGGACTCAATATTGTACCGGAGCATGATTTGGCCCATTGGTTATCCCATGTCAGCTATTTCAGACTCAAGCATTATACAAATAAGTTTAAAGATGCTTCTAAAAGCCACTTTATACCAAATACCACCTTTCGCCAGGTAATCAACCTTTATTTGTTTGACAGAGATTTAAAATTCATACTATTTGATGCGATTGAAACAATCGAGGTTTCCTTCAAAACATTGTTATCAAATTCCATGGCACAGCAATTTGGCGCACATTGGTTTATGAGCAGGAGCAGTTTCCTCCCTAAATTTGATTTTGATGAATTTTCGTCTACTATAGAAACAGATGTCAGGGAAGCGGATGAAGTTCCTATTAAACATTATAGGAGAACTTATGAGACACCATTACTCCCGCCTTGTTGGATGATAATGGAAATTATTTCTTTTGGTAGAATGTCTAAAATGTTTGAGCATCTGGGTGCCAGAGATGTCAAACTGAATATATGTAGCAAGTTTAATCTGCCAGATACCATTCTTAATAACTGGCTTCATTGCATTAACCAGTTACGAAACAGGTGTGCTCATCATGGAAGAATTGTATATCGGTCTATGGCCAAAACAATTATCTTCCCATCCAGGAAAAAGCATCAGTTTGTCAATGACATTGATAATATCGACACCAATAGCCTGTACGCTACTATTTGTTGTATCCTCCATTTAATCAATAAAATTCAACCTACTTCAAAATTTAAGTCTAACCTGTTACATCTTATCAACAGTAATCCCGAAATTGACTATGGGCATATGGGATTCACTGAAAACTGGGAATCGGAAGCTATTTGGCAATAACCTGGGCAATGGGGATTGCTTTTCTGGCAAATTTTTATTATCTTCCAATAAACCCATATTCCCCATTGCTACGCTTCATTCTCAATAATGACGACATTGGTACCACTCTCCCCCCAGGTATGCTGCTGCTGGATTTTATCCGCTACCACCAACACCTGCCCGGTACCAAAACTGGCTGCAATGAAGGCGACTGCGGTGCCTGCACCGTCCTTATAGGCGAACTCCAAAACAACACCCTCCACTACCACTCCTTCACCTCCTGCCTCACCCCCCTGGGAAACGTGAGAGGTAAACATGTAGTCACCATAGAAGGTATCAACCTACCCAACTCCCTCACCGCCGTTCAATATGCCATGCAGGAATGTGCTGCTACCCAATGCGGGTTCTGTACCCCCGGCTTTGTCATGTCCCTCACCGGATTCTGCCTCAGCCACAAAGCCCCCACCCTCACCAATGCCATTGCCGCCATAGATGGAAACATCTGCCGCTGCACCGGCTATAAATCTATTGAAAGAGCCGCCGCCAGGGTAGCTGAATTATTAGCCCCCAGAAACGGCTCCACGCCAGCCCAATATGCCGCCGGCGCTCAAATATTACCTGACTACTTCATGCATATTCCCGACAGATTACAAGCCCTTAACAGCTCCCTGGAATCTGCCAACGACGTCGCCGCCCACCCTATCGGTGGAGGAACCGACCTGTATGTACAGCAACACGATGCCTTAAAACAAAAGGCGCTGCGCTTCCTGTACGACCAACCATCCCTCCAAGGCATCCGGCAGGAAGACAACAAATGCATCCTCGGCGCCGCCACCACCGTCTCTGATCTGATGGCTTCCCCTTTATTACAGGCTTACTTCCCTTATCTAAGCAAGTACCTGAAAAAAGTCAGCTCCACACCCATCAGAAACATGGCCACCATCGCCGGCAATTTTATCAACGCCTCCCCCATTGGAGACCTTTCTATCTTCTTTCTGGCCCTCGATGCGACCCTTGTACTCTGCGACGGACAAAAAGAAAGAGAACTTCCCCTCCGACAATTATTCAAAGGCTACAAACTCCTGAACAAGTCTCCCGGTGAATACATCGCACGACTCTGGTTTTATCTGCCTTCTCAACATACTTTATTCAACTTTGAAAAGGTAAGCAAGCGCACCCACCTCGATATCGCCAGTGTAAATACTGCTATCAGTATCACCATGCAATACGATATCATTGACGACATCCGCATTTCCGCTGGTGGGGTCGGCCCTGTACCACAATTGCTAAAGGAAACAGCCCGGTTCATGACTGGAAAATTATTGACGGAATCACTGATCAGGGAAGCCAGCTTTCTCCTGCAAACGGAAGTCACTCCCATCTCTGATGCCAGAGGCTCGGAAGATTACAAGCGTTTATTAATGTCACAATTGTTCAAGGCTCATTTCATTACCCTGTTTCCACAACTGGAAACAGCCATCCTGATCCGATGAAAAATATAGATTCCAACTCGCACGTCACAGGTACCTCTGTATACCTGGACGATTTACCAATACTACAAGGCACGCTCTTCGCCGCGGCCTACGGCTCTCCTGTGGCCCATGGTATGCTGCGCCGGCTGGAGCTCACAGAGGCTTTGCAGCTGCCGGGGGTTGTACGCATTTTCACAGCAAAAGACATCCCCGGCGAAAATCAGATCGGTGGAATTATCCCGGACGAACCGCTGTTTGCAGATCATCATATTCATTTTGCAGGAATGCCATTGGCACTCGTTGTGGCACATAGCAGAGATGCCGCAAGAGCAGCGGTGAAAAAGATCCAGGCCATTATTGATCCCTTAGAAGTCATTACCAATCCAAGAATAGCACAGGCGAAAGGAGAACTGATCATGCCACCCAAATCGGTGATACAGGGCGATACGAATAGTGCCTGGTCACAATGCACGCATATCTTCGAAGGCGCGATTGACATCAACGGACAGGAACATCTTTATATAGAAACACAAGGTGCCTATGCACTACCTCAGGAACATGGCTCTCTGAAAATATACTCCTCTACACAAGGACCCACAGCTGTACAAAGAACCGTTGCACGGGTATTGGGTATGCCCATGCACCGGATTGAAGTAATGGTGACCCGCCTTGGTGGTGGCTTCGGAGGCAAGGAAGATCAGGCTAATACCTGGGCAGCTTTATGCGCACTGGCAGCACATCTGCTCAATAAACCTGTGAAATATGCATTGCATAGAATGGAAGATATGGCCATGACTGGTAAGCGTCATCCTTATATGGCCGATTTCAAAATTGGGCTAAATAGTGCGTTGAAAATATTGGCCTATGAAGTCACCTTTTTTCAGAATGCAGGTGCCAGTGCAGACCTCTCTCCTGCCGTGCTGCAAAGAACTTTATTCCATTGCACCAATGCCTATTATATACCAAATGTTACAGCGACTGCCTACAGTTGCCGCACCCATTTACCACCGAATACAGCCTTCAGGGGCTTTGGCGGGCCACAGGGTATCTATGTGATAGAAGCAGCTATTGCAGCTGCTGCCGCAGGTTTGCATATTGATAAAGCACTGATTCAACGTACAAATCTAATCCAGACCCACGATGCTTTTCCTTATGGGCAGCTGGCCGAAAGTGAAGCCATCGTCACCTGGGATAAAGCCGTCACCTTGTATGAGCTGGATAATATACAGGCAGCTATCCAGGCTTTCAATGCAGAACATTTGCTGGTGAAAAAAGGCCTGGCCCTAATGCCGATCTGTTTCGGTATCTCCTTTACAAATACATTGATGAACAATGCCCGGTCACTGGTGCATATATATAGTGATGGGAGTGTAGGCATCAGTACAGGCGCTGTAGAGATGGGACAAGGAGTAAATACCAAAATATTGCAGGTAGCTGCCCAGACACTGGGAATTGCATTTGAACGGGTGAAAATAAATGCAACCAGTACCTACACTGTCGCTAACACCTCTCCTTCCGCAGCCAGTTCTACAGCAGACCTGAATGGTAAAGCGACCTGGATCGCCTGCAAAGTGCTCCTGGAAAGACTATTAACTTTGGCCGCAAAAGACCTGGACACCAGTGTTGCGCATTTAAGTATTCAAAATGAAATCGTGTTACTCAATGGCACACCTACTGAATGGACCTGGTTACGCCTTGTAAATACCGCTTTTGTGCAAAGGGTATCCCTTTCTGAAAATGGGCACTATGCAACCCCAACCATCCACTATGATAACGAAACCGGCAAGGGACATCCTTTTGCCTACCATGTATACGGCACCGCTATCATTGAAGTGACTGTAGACTGCCTGCGTGGTACCTACGAAACAGATAGCGTGAAAGTAGTGCATGATTTTGGGGTAAGCATGAATCCCGATATTGACAGGGGACAAATTGAAGGAGGCATTGTACAGGGAATCGGCTGGATGACACTGGAAGAAGTGATCTATAACCAACAGGGCAAACTGTTATCAAATGCCCTTTCCACTTACAAAGTTCCGGATATCTACGCTGTTCCAAAAGAAATCCTCATCGACCATTTACATACTGACAATGACAACCTGGCCATCTTCCGCTCAAAAGCGGTAGGAGAGCCGCCGCTGATGTATGGCATAGGTGCATGGTTTGCGCTGCGGGATGCAATACTGGCCTTCCACCCGAATGCCGTCATCCCCTTCGTAGCTCCCATGACGCCAGAAAGAGTATTGATGGCATTGTATTCTAAACAGTCTGCTGAAAGCAAACCTGCCCATGAAGAAAAAGTTAGTCACCTGGGAATTGATTAATCAAAGTTTGCAACAAGGTATACCCGTCATGTTGTTATATGTATTGCAAAGTGACGGGAGTAGTCCGGGCAGACAGGGATTTTTCATGGCCGTCAATGCCGTGGGCACCATAGCGGGATCTATCGGAGGCGGGATCATGGAATTCAAATTTGTAGAAATGGCGCGGGAGCAGCTCCTGCAGGAAGCAACCCTGGCTGCGGTACGTAGACAAGTACATGATAAAAGTAGTCCACGCGATCAGAGCGGCATGATCTGTTCAGGAGAACAAACTATATTGTTATACCGTGTCCGATCGTGTGATGCACCGTTGATCCAACAGATTATCGATTGCCTTTCTAATTTCAAGAATGGCGTTCTGCAATTATCGCCTGCGGGATTACAATTTAACATGCATTCCGGCAATACTGGTTTTACGATACAATCAGTAGATGACTGGGGCTATACCGAACAACTGGGTTATAGAGATCACTTATACCTGATTGGAGGCGGACACTGTTCTTTAGCGGCTTCCAGGATTATGTCTATGCTGGATTTTTATATTCACGTGTATGATAACAGACCTCATCTGAATACATTCCTGGAAAATGAACATGCACACGAAAAAGTGCTGGTTGAAGATTATAGTCAATTGAAAGAGATGATACCCGCCGGTCCCCATAACTATGTAGTCGTTATGACAATGGGATACCGCAGTGACGATACCGTCATCAGGGCATTGCTGCATAAGCAATTCAGGTACCTGGGTGTGCTGGGGAGTCAGGCGAAGATCACGCAGCTGTTTGAAGGGTATAAGGCAGAAGGCATCCCTGCGCAGTTATTGCACCATATTCATGCGCCCGTAGGTATGCCTATAAAAAGTCAGACACCGGAAGAGATTGCAGTCAGTATTGCAGCAGAAATAATCAGGGAACGGAATACGTCTCCCTGCTGATGAGGGTGATTATTCGCGGATGACGGTACCTGTAATATACCCGTAAGGTTCATCAGTGGCAATGAAGATCTCATTCTGATTGCTCATGCCAAATTGCTCCAGGTTAAACAAAATATGGTGTTTATTCGGCATTTTCAGGGTGATCTCCTTTATAGCAGGATAGGATTCAAGCACGGCTTCTCCCATGGCATACAGGGTTTGCTGCACAGACAGACTATTGTGCCCTGCAAAGGTGCCCAATAAAGTAGCACGGATATTATCAAACATGGCTGTGTAATCCTTTAAAGGTTCTTTATACATCCAGGTAGCTTCACATTGGGTAGCGAAAATGCGGTCACTGGTTTCTTTTAAAGTAGTATAAGGATCTTTGATAAAATGTTCAAAACCGGAATCCGTTGTTTTGAGAATGAGCAGATCGGTGATTCCACTGGTAATAGTTGTCGTTGCCGCATTATATACAACTTTTGTCGTCCGTTTTTCAGCCCCGCCACTGATGTAAGCATGAGGCGTCAGCCGGGACCACGCAGCTTCTGCGATTTCTACAGTAGCTGTAGCGATCTGTTGCTGGGTGTGAACAAAATGCTCTGCCAGATGCAGGGCAAAGGCTTCAATGCTGGTAGTGAAGTGGTCTTTGGCAAGGGCGTACACTGTGTTCTTTTGTGTGTCCGTTGGCAGGATCTTCGTGTTATCACCCAATGTGTGGGCAGTTTCAAAGTCACCCTGCAGGGATACATTGACAGTGATCTGCCTGAATTCATGGTGATCCGGGTGACGGATGATTTTGGATAATTGCACGGCATTTTTGCCGTATGTGTTTTCGCCTAGTTTGATCATGATGGTTAACATTTACTTCTCTAATTTAAAAAATTAAATGCCTATTTTTAAATAAGAACTCATTTATGTTTGACCTGGCTATAAAAGGGAGCCGCATTATTACTCCCGAGGGTATTCAACCGGCCGTGGTACTGATTAAAGAGGGATTGATTGCAGATGTTGTCAATGTTATACCCGGCGATACTGTTAAAAAAATAATTGACATTCACGATCATGTATTGATGCCTGGCATCACGGATCCTCATGTACATATCAACGAACCTGGCCGCACTGACTGGGAAGGATTTACCACGGCAACCCGTGCTGCACTGGCCAGTGGTATTACCACATTGGTAGATA